>Ga0326513_10002467_pt1 | contig 13689 bp, 20 predicted proteins | sample 2_2465_0518_D_FD_203654 | JGI IMG/M metagenome (GOLD analysis project Ga0326513, IMG submission 203654) | Bovine rumen microbial communities from UC Davis, California, United States - 2_2465_0518 | ecosystem: Host-associated > Mammals > Digestive system > Stomach > Rumen | place: USA...
AGTCCTATAATATCTTCTTGTCGAATATGATTTTCATTAAGAAAAGTTACTAGTCCAAATGCTTCGTGTTCGATTGAATAATTGTAATCCATTGTAATTATCCTTTCCCTTTACTATAATTATTATACTATAATTTTAGAAGAAAGTCAAATGGTAGTTTGTTGAATTTGATATTTATTAATCAAATTATAAGCTCGTTCATAATTCGCTCCACGAGCAGTTAATCCTAATTTTAATAATGCTTGCCGCACATTTGGAGTAGATTTTAATGCTTCTATCATTTCTTCGTCAGAAATTACTTCTATTCGTTTATAAGAAGCAGATATATTTTTACCCCTAAAATTATTTGTAAGTGCGTGACAATTACAACATAATATTTGTAAATTGTCTAGCATATTATTTAAATGGTCTCCATCAATATGGTGAATTTCTAATGGAATTGGTTGATTATTCCATTTTTCCAAACCGCATTTTTCACATTTTCTTCCCCTTAGATTAATTAAAGCATCAATTGCATTTGCTGGCTTGATATTTTTTCCATATTGGAAACGAGAATAATCAAAATTATTCTTATTCCATCCTTGTCCTAAAAAATGAGAAGTGTCAAAACCTTTTAATTCTAACATTTCCTTTATAATCTTAGGCCCACTTCCACCATCTGGTTTATAGCCAATCTTTTCAGTTAATTCACGAATACTTCGGCTTTCCTTAACTAATTGTTCTAATTGTTCGTCAGTAAATTTTTCCCATTTTTTCATACTTACCGCCTCCTTCTATTAATAGGTGCGGTTTCGGCAGACGAAAAATTATATTTTCTTTCAGTCTGCCAAAATATTTAGTAGCACCGATGGGATTTGAACCCATACTGAAATCATTTTGAGTGATTTGCCTCCTGCCAATTGGGCTACGGTGCCATAATTCACTTCTAGAATGTTTATATAGGACGTATGAAGTGAGAACAGTAGTCCTTGGTCGGCTAGGAGGGAGTTGAACCCTCAATCCCGTAAGGGCAGCGGATTTTTGGTTCCCGATACGAGTGCTGCCCTCGCATAAATTCACTGGAAATCGGAAAAGTCCGCTGTGTATGCCATTCCACCACTAGCCGTTAATGGCGATTTTTATCGTTGTTCGCCGCAACCGTAAGCCCATATGTCCTACATCATACGCGGTGGCGCTTCTCACATTTTACCGCAATTTCCCTTTAAAGCCCAGCGGGTGGACCCGGCGCAATACTACCTTCTATAACTCCGATAGAAAGTTTCTTTGTTTACCAATAAGTTGCCAAACTTATTATAACTGTATGCGGTAGCGCCGTATAACGTCTGGCCGCAATTTCGTGCTCATCATAGAGTAAAGCGCCATTTACTGCCATTCATCAAGCATTTCTGCCTGCTTACGACGGCTCCAAGAAGAAGAAAATACAGTACGAGTAGAAGTCTTACGCACAATAATCATCCTTTCCTTGCTTCTATAAATATTATAACATATTTTTTATTCATTGTCAAGCATTAATTTTTCTAATCCTCGACATCTTTGATTCCATTCTGGTTCAGGAATTTCGTAAGTATACCAATCATTACCGTATTCATCACTTTGAGGGCCAATAAGAAAATCATCAAACTCATTCATAATTATTGTCTCCTTTCCCTTTACTATAATTATTATAGCATAATTTATAAAAGAAGTCAATCATTATTTTTATCTAAATCTTCTAGCTGATTTTCCATATTATCAATTTTCTTTTTGTCTGAAATAGACCAATTTTTTGAAGGTTCCCAACCGCGAGGACCATTGCGCTTTTTGTTATTGGTTTTAGCGCTACACATAGGACAAGAACAATGAATTTTATTGTCGGCGTATTGATGAAGATTGTTGTACATAGGCCACCATTTACCTGCGGAAACATCTCTATCAATATGATATTTACGAAGTGCTTTAGACCAACTTTTTGCTCTATTATATGCACGATCATGAATAGCCATATAACAACCTCCAGTATTCAATTATTCTTCTCTTTGCTTAAAAATCTTACTTCCGCAATTAGTACAAGTACATATAACAACCATATAAGGTTCTGTTTCATAATTTTCTATCTTGTATTGCTTAGTTTCAAATGAATGTCCGCACTTTGAACAAATAAATAATTCTTTTTCCATAATAATCTCCTTTTTTAGTAATGGACCTACCGAGAATCGAACTCGGACTCTCTGTTTGCAAGACAGAAGTGCTAGCCATTATCACTATAAGCCCATATTCTAACGATTTTGATAACGCAGACCGTTTGCAACTCATACTGCGTGTATGAAAGTGGCCTTCTTATGAAGGAATACTACCAACCAGATTTGAACTGGTGTCGCCGCCTTGAGAGGGCGGCATCCTTGCCGCTAGACGATGGTAGCATAGCCGCTGATAATGTCCAACGGCTGAAACATGGATGCAAGTAGTCTCTTAATATAAGAGAGTGGTACTCGGTATGGGAATCGAACCCATATCGCCGGATTGAAAGCCCGACGTGCTAGCCGCTGCACCAACCGAGCATATCGCGGCGTTATGCCAGCCGCACGGCTGATTCGATTATGGCGATTACTCCGAGAAATTCATCTACGGACACTTCCTCCCGAATCAAATAACAGGAAACGAACGGCGTATGCATCCGCCGTATTAACGGTATCGTTTAGACCTTGTTCCTTATACATACCGAATGGCTTCACGGTCATTACTCGTCTATCAAAGTCACCCTGTGATAGCTACAGGTTCCCTCTTTGTTTCACACTGAATATTTAAAAATATTTCTTGGTACTTATAGCGTCGCCACGTAAAGGCTTGGGATAAGACGCCATTGCCGCGCGTTTTGTTAATCCAGACGCGAAGCCACTTTACTGGGGTCGCTCCTAACGACTTACATACAAGTGTGTGATATTCTAAGCGTCACACCCGCAAAAATCAACGCGTTGAAACACCAGTGCAGCGACTCAATGCACTCCGCTTTTACTTCATAGGCGATCAACCCTATTTAGTAGTAGGACGCTAGTTTCCTACCCATCTGGTGGTGACCTTGTCGGTCAAATATAACTTAGCATAACACCTATCTTACTTCGGATTAGGCTTTCCATAAGTTATGCCGTCACGGGTTATAATGCGAACCGTGAACGCAACTTCTCCATTCGGGGAAGTTTAAGTTTTCTTTACAGGAAAATCTTTAAAAGACTGGTTGGTTGCGGAGATGGGATGTGCGCCCATGATCTATTGGGTATGAGCCAATTGCCTTAACTACTTGGCCACTCCGCATTATTAAATGTCGTTTTTCCTAATCAAAGGCGGATAACGACGACCGAAGGCTTGCCTTTGTGGTTGTTATTACCTATAAATCCAGGTTCGTAGTCCACCCTACGTTATACGGCGTGGTGACATCTTTATTTTGCTTTTAGGAAGCGTGGAGTGAGGAAATCACTTATGCAATCTCTCCAAAACCTTCATAGATTATTTTTAATACTACCTCTCTATGAATGGGTAGCCAAGTTAAGGCTTTATTTAAATAATCTGTGCACGATTATTTATTTTATTTCCCTCACCTTGTATAAATATTATACCAGATTTTTTATTGGAAGTCAAATATTAAATCAACTCTTTAAAATCTTCATATTTAATTTTGACAATAACACGATTTCCACGTCTATCTTTGAGTTCAATAGCTGGACGGCAAACAACGCCTTCCATCTCGTGCTCTTTTTCAGCAATAGTAGACATAGGATGGTTCTTTACAAAGGCTACTGCTTCCCAGAGAGTTCCTTCGCCAACAATAGGTACAACTTTAATTCCGAACATAGTAGCAGTTTTTTCTACCCATTCGCGTTCTTGATAATTTTCACCAACAAGAACATCAAAAAGTATAAAATCTACACCGTTAGAAATATAATTCCCGCCGCCCTTCTGAATCTTAGAACCATAACCTTCTCCAAAAAGAATTACTTCTTTTTCTCCAAATGCTTCTTCAAAAATTTGAGCGTTAGCTTCGCCGCCAAACAGCTCATTAAGACGATTTACAAGATCTGCAGGAATTGTAGCATTGTCAGTACGACCACCAAAAGAAACTGTATGACCATCCCAATAAACTCGAATATTAGTACCGTCAACCTTTTCTGTCCAAATCCACTTATTTACGCGAAGAAACTCTACAGTAGGATCACGAAATACGCCAGGTATGAGTTTCTTAGTGCCATTCATATCTCTAGAAAAAATGGTTTCGATTTTTTCGTATTTACGCATAATTAATATCCTTTCTTACCAAATTACCGTTCCTTCATTTGCTCGAAGATAATCATATTCTTTTCGAGTAATCCAACGAATAATAGGAGTACGTCGCTCTTCATAACGTTGATTAATTCCGATATATTCGTAATGAAGAGTACCAATTAGAACTTCTACAACTTCAATGGAATTTTCTGAATCAGAAAAATCATGAATAATGCGTTCATCGAGAATAGCCCAATCTTTAATATCGCGATAAACAGGACGCAAATTCTTCATATTATATATCCTTTCTAAATTCAATATTACAACTTTCCATCAAAGGATCAAGAATATCCCATAGTTGCTTCGATACAATTTCATCAAATTCAGTAAGATAAGCATTTATCCATTCAGTGTTGTAATTACGCAATCGCAAAATATCCTTATACTGCTCGCGCATTTCCTGAAAATCATTCATATTATTTATTTCCTTTCTCATTTACTATAATAATTATATCAGAATTTTTATAGAAAGTCAAACATTAAATTTCTTTATATCCATAATGAGTAAGAAGTTGACGCATATTTGCGGCACCAACTGGGTTCATAGAATGGATATGAAAACTCATAAGTCTGATGTGATTTTCTACAATATACTTACAAACATCATATCCAGAAGGAGCAAGAGAATCATCCATTTCATGACCCTCACCTAAATCGTGGTCAAGATCAATAATTACATTATAAAAATTCTCATTATAATAATTCAAAAAGAAAATGGCTTCTTCAGCGCTTTTACATATAATAGGAATCCATTCCATTTGAGTATAATTATGTAATTTCTTAAAGAAGTTGTCATCTTCGCGTATATCATCAAGATAGATATAATAATTCATTATTAATACCACCCATTTTCTTTTTCTATTTTTAATAATTCTTCTTTTATATTTTGTGAGTTAGTTTTTTCAATTAAATCTTCAAAAATAACTCGTAAAGTATAATATCTATCAACCCATTTATCATAAGCATTCTTATAGAGCTCTAATTCTTCATCCATGTCTCTCATCCTTTCTGTAAATATTATAACAAAATTTTTATAGTAAGTCAAATAAAAAAAGAAGATAATTTTAAAAATCATCTTCTTCGTCATTATCTTCATCTTCGTCATCTTCATCCCAATCATCATCATCTTCATCTAACCATGAAAAATCAGTGTGCATGCATTCTCTAATAGTATTTATAATAGAACAAATGCATTTAATTGAAATGGCTAAAGTAATTAAAATTAAAATTATTATTACGCAATATTTAGTAGTATTAGCTAAATAAGTTGGAATTTGAATTGTAGAAAGTTGTTCCATAAATCCTCCTCAAAGGAAGAAGCCAAGTTTCCTTGGCTTCTTTATATTAATGAATAGCCTTATAACGCTCTGCGTTAAGCTTATCCATCATTAGGTCAAAGCTAGTCTTACCAGACATAATCTGTTCAAACAGTACAGGACTGCAGCCAGATACGTAGGTAATACCGCTCTTAGGATCGTCTAGGAAAGTATCGTTGCGAGCGGATACATTCCAGAATACTACGTCAGGAAACTCATAGCGATTGCCGCACTTCTGAGCCCACTTACGACGCATAGACTCCATAAAGGTCTCCTTATAATTGGAAATACCCGCAGAACGGTCTACTTCCATATCAGAAACAACTACTAGAGTCTTAGGCATAGCATTACGAGGTAGACGATACTGCATAGCAGTATTTAGTACTAGATCGAAAACGCTTTCAAGGTTAGTATTTTCGCACACATTGGAACGAACAATACGAGAAACCTTATCGCAGAAATCTGCGCCAGCTACTTCTACTAGACGTGCATTGCGGCTAAAGCTAATGTAATGATCCTTGAAGGGTCCATTAGCACGCTCTGCGGCATACATTGCTAGAGAAACAGCTACCTGCATAGGAGTAGCAGTATTACTTGCTCCATGTAGCATAGAGCTAGAAGTATCGCAGACAACCATAGCATTAAAATTTTCACCCGCAGGGAAAACATTGCGTAGATTATCCCAATACTTATTTACCATAAGGCGCTGAGTATCGTCTAGACGAGGCTCATGAGCGCCATAGGTCCAATAGTTATCGCAATTCATAACCTTCTGAGCTTCGCGCACAACATCATAAGGATATAGCTTGCCAGCATTTACCTTAGTAGAAGTATCCTTTGCGAACTCACGATACTTCTGCTGAATCATATCACGACGCTCGAAAGCCTTGCGATAGATTAGACCAGCACGAGAAGGTAGATGGGAGAAGTCAATTTCATCCCAACGATTCTGGGACATAAGACGTTCTACTACGTGGATACGCTCGCGTAGCGCAGATAGAGTCTTACGATACTCACGAGGAGTTACGTGTAGTGCAGCAATAATACGACGAGCATTATGCTTGGTCTTAGCAGAAGAAGAGTTCTCAGAAGGAATCCACTTGCCAAGTAGGGATACTGCTGCACCGGCCTGATAAGCCTTTAGGTCGCTGATGAGCTGATTTTCAATCAGCTTCATAACAGCATCCTCGCAAGGAGTATCGAAAAGAACAAATAGATCATCCCAACGGCCAAAACCATCGCGGGCAATGGTATCAAGGTTGCGTAGTACAGCCTGCTTGTCATAAGTAGCAAGCCACTTTAGGCAAACACGGAAGAAACGACGCTCACCCTGGCCCTCAAGAATATCACGAAGATACCATAGGCACTTTAGAGCATAAGTAGGATTCTCCTGATATGCGGCCTTAAAAAGAACGATACAATCGCTCTCGGTGCGAGAACGATAAGAACCGCCAAGCGCGAATAGGTCGTATAGCTTGGACATAGTAGACTTCTTAGCTACTGCGCCATTCTCGGTATTCTTAAAATTATTCTCCTGCTTCATCGCATTGATGAAAGAAGAAGTACGGGCGTTATAATTGCCCTTACGAGGGGAATAAGAGTTCTGAGAAGCAACGAAATTAGAAACTACCTGATTGAAATTAGTCATAATTTTAAATCTCCTTTTCATTTTGGTCAGCCCTGGACTAGGGCTCTTATTCTTTCTTACATAAATATTATATCAGAATTTTTATTAAAAGTCAAATGTTATTTATATAATTGAAATTTATGAGAAATTTGATTTACAATATCTTCTGGCAGCGGTTTAAAACCAATACATGTAGGAGTTCGTCCGTCTGGGTCTTCGGGAATTAATTCTGTTAAACAATTATCTCTTATAATGAAATAATCTTCATTTTCTTTTAAGCCTAAAGAATCTGCGAGAACGGTTGCTTTATATAATTGATTACGATTTTTGGCTTCACAAATTATTTTGGTAAAGCTACCGCAAATCCAATTATCCCAAGTATCTATATCTATAGAAATTTTAGATTCATAATGGTAAGTCGGATCACATAATTCTAAAGTCCCATATGGATTATCTGGGTCAACTGGACGAAAATATACAATTGGTTCATTACGATTAAAAGCTTCCTCAGCCCAAGTACATAAATCATTTCGTTTATATAATCGATGTTGTTTATTACCTTCTCTATCATATGTCATTGTAGATATAGAATCGCAATCTAAAACTTTTTTTCCTTTTTCACGCAAAGCTTTAGTTAAAAAAGCCATACTTGCGTGGCTTACTTGTGCGGCGAGTTTACCTGGACTCATATTTAAATCTTTACGAGCAATTATTAGCTGTTTCATTTTTATTACTCCATTGTGCGAAATCTTTTATTCATGTTCGTCCATCATCCTTGCTGTATTAAGTAAAATCTGAGTTAATTGGTCATCAATATTAAAACGTTTTGCGTTAATTTCAATACTTTTTAATAAATTGCCATTGTTATGTCTTTCACTTGAGGCTTTCCAATCAGCAATTAATTCAACTAAATCAACTAAATTCATTTCATTAATTCCATTAGGAAAATGCTCTGGATGATGACGATTTACTGCATAATGATGCTCTAAAGCAGGCTTTAAAGCATCAAGTTCTTTTTTATATTCTTCTGAACCATATTCTATTGCAGAAAGACGTTCAGTGTGCTCAGCAAATAGTTCTATTTCAGGACTTTCCATTTTACTTGCATCATGGTTTTCGCCGCGCGAAGTTAATCTATCAGTGAAAAAACGTATATATTTACGTACTTTATCTATATGTTTTTGAGTCTCAACACGACATTCATCGAGTGTCATATTATCTCCTCCTTATCTAAACATATTATATCATAATTTTTATACCAAGTCAAATAAAAAAACGCACAGTTTCCTGTGCGTTAAAAGTATTTATCTTACTGTTCGGGTTCAGTAGTTTCACCCATATTAAGGATAGGAATACTAGAATTACCACCCACAAATTGAGGCAACTCACCATTCCATTGTAGAATTTGCTTATATTCTACAAGGTCAGAAGTTAATGATTGATTAATCTTTTTATTTGCTTCTGCTTCTGCTGATGCCTTTACTTCAACAGCATATGCGTCTGCATCAGCTTGTACTTTAGCTACTTCTGCGGCAGCTTCTGCTTCAATTTTTTTACGTTTTGCTGCTTGTTCGGCTTCCATAGTAGCCTGCTCTTGCTGCGTTTGAGCGCGCTGCTTTTCTTGTGTGGCCACCTGTTTTGCTTCAACTGCGGCTTCAAAAGCATCTGTAAAATCAATATTTTCTACAGCAAAAGAAATTACATTAATGCCTTTTGGCGTAAGCTCATCGCGAATTAAAGCTTCAATAGCATTAGCTGCTTCTTGACGACTAGAAATTAAATTTTCAGCAGTATAGCGAGCAATAACAATCTTTACATCTTCTTGAATACGTGGAGCTACAAGAATAGTAACGTATTCTGTACCAACATCTTTATATAGATTCATAGCAGTAGCTTTATCAATATTATAGTTGATAGAACCTTGAATATCTACTTGCTGAATATCTTTAGAAAATGCTTCAAGTTGGAAAGTTGCTCGCTGTTCACGATTATCCATCGTAATTACGTTATCCCAAGGCGCGTGAAAATTAATGCCTGCATCTAATGTATTATCGTGAACTTTACCAAATGTAGTTACAATGCCTGTATAACCGGTTGGTACATATGAAATACAAGATAAAACAACTAAAATAATTGCAAGAACTATACCCGCAATACGGACTGCTCTTCGTTGAGTAGCTTTATTAATTATTGTTCCGTCTCGCTTTTTCCTATCAGGAAGAGCAACATGAGAAATTATAAATCCAGCAACAATTACAATTACAGCTAAAATAATGTTAAACATATACTCCTTTATCTCCTTTTTAAATTATAATGGAGCGTCCTAGCGGTGCTGCCCCGCTTAACAATGGTTTTGCAGACCACGCCGTTTGCTGATTCGGTAAGGACGCATTAATGTATATCTTCATAAATATTTAATAAACACCCTATAATAGCCAAAATATTTATAGGTACTACCCACCAATGTTGTGTATAAATATTAATTCCTAAACAAAAACTATTTAATATCATTAATATAACCCAAAGCATATATTATCTCCTTTATCTAATCATATCTCTAATTGCACATAATGACGAAAAAAGACAGGCCGCAAGATTAAGACCGCGAATATAAATATTCCCATTTTTATTAATATAAAAGATAAAAAGATTAAGCGTTGCAAAAAGAATATTAATCATTACCATGCTCCATATCTGTTATAAAAACCATAGCCCAAGCTAGCACATATACGACCCAATATTGCCAAGTTGTTGCGTTAAAGCCAATGCTGTCCATAATAAAAAGTATTGCCATTCCACAAACAATTCGTGCGATAGAATATTTAGTCATTTATATTTGTTCTCCTGTAAATTTCTAACGTAACTGCTTCCATTGCTTTATCTGCATCAATAGCTTTTTCTGAAAAAGGATTTTCACAATAATCTAAATAAGCCCTAGTGTAATAATACATATCAAGTAAAACAAAAATACTATAATTTTCTAAATCCATATTTATTATTATTCCTTTCTAAATAGTGGGCGCCTTGGGACTCGAACCCAAGACCGGCTGATTATGAGTCAGCTGCACTAACCAACTGTGCTAGACGCCCATAAATCTCGCGGTTTCGGTGTAGGATAACATCCTCCGGGCCTCAATCCATTGGCGTTTCGCATTACTTCGGCCGCGAGTCTCACGCGGGAATACCTACGCCCGCGAAGCGTATATTCCCTAATCTGCAATTTCTACTTTTGGTTTGCAGCATACCGCACCTTCGATTACACGGCAGGCCAGCGAGCCTTATTCGTAGGCTATACGGTTGACACTAACGAGTTCAACTTCCGTTAGACTAGCACCTTATTGCCTTACGACGTAATCTAATCGCCGAGCGAATCTTATGTGTATTCCGGACTACCTTACGGGGTAAGAGAACTCCCGGCGTTCTTAATGGCGAACACATAATATAAATTCTGCTTTCTTTATATTATTAGCCACAACCACTCCTTTTCACTGTCGCGAACAGAAGGATTTTTACAGGAGGAACCTAAATGGCAGGAGTTTAAGGATTTGAACCCTAACTTTGAAGGTTGGAGCTTCACGTGCTACCATTACACTAAACTCCTATATTAGGTGAAGGTTTATTTCCCTCACCTTATGTATATATTATAACAAAATTTTAAATAAAAGTCAAGTCTTTTTTCTGAGTAAAATTGCAATAATTAAAGCACATAAACCTATTAATCCTAAGAGATAAATTTCAACAGGTATTTCATCTCCAGTTTGAAACATTCCATACAATGGTGTTTCATATCCCCACATATCAAATAGCTCTTCTAATTCTTCATCTGTAAATTGAGAAAAATCTGGCCGATTTGGAACTGGGTCTGGTAAACTTTCTATAATTTCTTCAATTATTTCAAGTGGAATTGGTGTTGGAGTTGGTTTTGGAGTGGGGCTTGGAGTAGGTTTTGCTGTTAAAGAAATTTCTGGCTCTTCTTCTGGGATTGAAGGAGTTCCTTCAATTTCAATTTCAAGCCTAGGTGTTTTTGTTGGTCTTGGAGTTTTTGTTGGTTTTGGAGTGGGTGTACTAGTGGATAACACTTCTGTTGGGACAGGAGTGTTTGTGGGGTTAATAGTAGGCAGTATTGTTGGTGTGATTTTTGGAGTAATTGTAGGCTTAATTGTTGATATGGGAGTAATTTTAGGTTCGATTGTTGGTTCATTTGTTTGCTCCTCTGTAGGTTTTGGTTTTTTAGTTTGTTGTGGTGTATTAGTTGGAGCTGTTGTTGGAACAGTGGTTGGTGTTATCGTAGGAGTTTTCGTAGGTTTTACGGTAAGAATAGGAGTTTTAGTTGGCTTCACGATAATTACTGGTGTTGGCGTTGGTTTACGAATAGGTCGCGGTGTATTGGTAGGGGCTATAGTAGGGGTATTTGTGGGCATTGTAGTAGGTTCAACTGTAGGTTCTGTTGTCGGCATTATCGTAGGAACTACAGTTGGCTTACTTGTAGGTTTTATTGTTTTGGTAGGTGCGGGAGCAGGTCTTGGAGACTTACTAGGTTTTCCAGGGGTAACTGTGACAACTGGTGTATCAGTTGGTTGTATGGTAGGAACTGTGGTGGGCTTAACTGTTGGAGTGATGGTGATAGTTGGCGTGGGACTGGGCTTTGCTGTTGGAGTTGGACTTGCTGGTATTGGAGTTGATGTGGGATTGGAAGTGGGTGTTGCTGTCGGCTCTGCAGTTGGTTCACGCGTAGGTTCCTCCGTTGGTTTTTCTGTTGGAATTGGAGTTGATGTTGGAGAAATTGTTAGAGTAGGTGTAGGTATTATAGTTGGTATAGGACTTGGAGTAAGAGTAGGTTTTATTGTTGGTGTTGGCGTAGGACTTACTGTTACTATTGGAGTAGGAGTAATTATTGGTGTTGGATTTGGAGTGATTACAATAGTAGGAGTAGCAGTAGGTGTACTTGTTGAAATAGGTGTTGGGCTTGGACTAGAAGTAGGTTTCTCTGTAGGTATTACTGTTGGAGTTGCAGTTATCTCCGGTGTAGGAGAAGAAGTTGATTCGATAGTTGGAGTAGATGTTACGGTAGGTGTTGCTGTAGGTTCTTCTGTAGGAGCAGGAGTCTCAGTCGGAGCAGGAGTTTTAGTCGGCTCAACAGTTGGAATAGGAGTCGGTTTAATGGTTGGAACAGGTGTTGGTTCAATAGTAGGTGTAGATGTTGGTTCAATAGTGAGTGTAGGAGTAGGAGCTATTGTAGGAGTAGGAGTTTCAGAAGGAAATTCTGGCTCCCAATAATTAATATGCGCTTCTCCGTGTGTAATAATGTTCCAACCTACAATAGAACCACCATGATTACACCATGTGATATTTATTTCAGCAAATGGAGCAATTAAATGGCCGGCTAAGCCGCCCATATCTACTTTAGACGCATTTGTCCAATATATTTTTTCTATATGTTCTTGAGATTCATCACTGCCTTGTGTTTGATAATCCCATTTAGCTAAATTAACATAACCATTTTCATCTGGTTCTACATAAATCCAGTGCTCTCCATCGTTAGGAAATGAATTTATTATATTAGTCCAATAATTTCTTGTAAATTCAACTGCGGCCGCACTTAATTTTTTATAAGCATCTTTACTTTGATTTGCAGTTCTACCTTGAAAATACATATTAGATTGGTTATTATAAATATAACTTTCTGTTCCAGATGTTTCATGGTTAATTGAACCATCATCTGTACCACACCAATCATTGCTTGTAAGTGTATTACCAATCCATAAAGAACCACGAATATGCATATCAATAAAAGCGTCATTTAGAGCTACAATAGAATAACCAGTTAAATTAGATAATCCTATATTAAAATCATATTCTTTTGGAGGTTCAGGAATTTCTATTTCTTGTTCTTCTGGTATTTCTAAACTATTAGCTTGAAGTTCATTTATAGAAATTAAATCTAAATCTAAATTATCTTCTAAAATTATTTCATTTTCTTCTATTGGGAAAATAACATCTATTGACTCTTCTATTTCTATTTCCAATTCTTCAGAAAAACTTGGAAATATAAAAAATAAAAAGGCCAACAGTATAAAACATACCATACCTTTTTTCATATTTATCTCTCCTATGAAGCCGCATACTTGATTCGAACAAGCATTTATAGATTACGAATCTATTGTTCTACCATTGAACTAATACGGCAATTTGGTAGACCGGGTGGGATTTGAACCCACACTTGCTAGCTCCTTAGGCTAGTGCCTCTGCCGTTGGGCTACCGGTCCATATTTGCTATAAGCAACCGCTCCTAACTTATAGCTATGCTCAACCCACAACGAACTGATTTGAGCTTCCGTTTTGGTGCGCCGGGTAGGAGTTGCACCCACGGTGTTTCTAACGTGCTTGGTCTACAGCCAAGTGCCCTCGCTGCTAGGCATACCGACGCATAATGTGCGGAGTAGTCTATTATGG
>Ga0326513_10002468_pt1 | contig 13687 bp, 21 predicted proteins | sample 2_2465_0518_D_FD_203654 | JGI IMG/M metagenome (GOLD analysis project Ga0326513, IMG submission 203654) | Bovine rumen microbial communities from UC Davis, California, United States - 2_2465_0518 | ecosystem: Host-associated > Mammals > Digestive system > Stomach > Rumen | place: USA...
CCGCGCTGCCGCCGGCCCGCCCTGCTGCCACTGTTCAAAATATTGTATGCAATCCGTTGAGATGAACATATTGTATATACGCGTGAATACAGAATGAATAAATATTCAGAAGTGGAATGAATAAATATTTTTTCAAGAAAATGAAAAAGCCGCAGGCGCCTTGTCCTGCGGCCCTGCCTCCGGATGTGAGGCAGTAATATGAAGAAGAGGAAAAATGAAGAAAGCGTTTATACGGTAGCCAGCTCCTGCCAGGCGCTGACAGTGACCGGAGATCCGAAAGCGACGGCGGAATATGTCACCGGCGCGGATGCGCTGAACGTGGTATATGTCAGCTTTATCGCAGGGATATCATCCCAGTTGCCGGAGTCCACGGTCAGGATCCCGTTTACGGCTGCGGGCATATCATTGTAAAGCGTGCTGCCTGAGTATACGCCCAGGGAGAAAGAAGCCCTCGCCGGCATGGCAGCGCAGATCTCCGCAAGCGTGTTGTCTGTGCTGACGCCGATATCCGACAGTGTGTTGATCCTGGTCTGTCGTTTGTGTCCGACATACCCGGCAGCGACAGAGAGCGCCAGGGCCAGCGTATACCAGACCACGTTATGGGTCACGGTGTTATACTGTGATCCGGCCAGGTTTGTCCGGCACTCCTGGAGCATCGTATAGCGGAAGCCCAGATGATAGGTCCAGTTTTCCAGCGTCGGCACGTTGGGCGTCAGGTTTGTCACCCGGACCGGATGATCCGCGCCTGTGATCTCCGAGGGATACGCGCTCTCATAATAGGACAGCATTTTCATGGCTGCCTTTTCAAGACCGATCCGCATTTCCGGCTCTGTGCAGGCCGCGACATAATACCGGCCCTCATAAATGCTGCCGGCTGCGCCCTGGAAGTCGTGGGAGTCGACGATCACGGTGCCGTTGTGTTCGTTCGCGGTATTGATACCGTTCACGATCGCCATGACCATCTGCGTCCCTTTCTCGGATCCTGCGGAGGATCCTTTTTCTGCGGACGTGTAGGAATCCCATTTATACGGAAAATTCCGGTTCAGATCCACGCCCCGGGAATTGAGCCGGGAGTCATTATCCAGGCCCCAGGGATTAACGGCAGGCGCGATGATCATGTTGAAGTTTCGGCGGATGTACTCAAACAGCGGGCCGTCGGCTTCCAGGATCGCCCGGACCATGTGATACAAGGCCCAGACGTTCGCCTTTTCGTTTCCGTGCAGGCCGGAGAAGATGACAAGCCGGTTTGACGTGTCCGCCAGGGGCCGGGAGTAGGTCAGTTCACCGGCGGAGTCGCCCTCCGCCGTATAGATGGATTTTCTCGCAGCATCGCAGGACCATGTATAATAGGAAAGCTCCTTGCCGTCCTCGTCCACGCCCCAGGAGACTTTCCCGAAGCCCGCGTGAGACTGCAGCGCGTTATACAGCGTATATATCGCGTCAGAATCCAGTGTCGAGAAGTCCGGATAAACGGTATAATGTGACGGCTGCTGCGGGTTGTCCTCGAAAAATTTAGAATCGACGAGACGCCCGTCAAGCGCGATGTCTTTCAGGAGCGCCGCGAGCGATCCGTCCTGGATCATCTGCTGGATCACGTTCGCGATGTCGTCCTCGATATTGCCGCCGTCGATCTTGTCCATCCTGGCCTCAAGCTCTTTCATCATGCGGAGAAGCCAGTCCAGGTTAAGCTCGTGAAAATTAGTATAGGGGAAATGTTCAAAAAGTCCCATTGTGTCCCTCCTTAATATACCATGACGCAAAACTCATGTTTGAAGTCCTGCATGATCACATCGTACAAAGAAAACATCACGCTCTCCCGCTGCTCTTTTATCATCTGCTGAGTCGTGGTCACGCCGATATTTCCCTGTTCGATCCGGACCGTCTTTTCTTTCTCGGTGCGGTCCCGGTCTCTGGATCCGGAAGAATCCTCCGAGCCGTTCTCGGTCCTGGTAAGGTCCCGTGTGCCCGCGTGTTCCGCGTGGGACGTCGTGTCGATGTCCTGGATCTGCTGGTCATTGGGCGAATAAGCGTTCGTGTCAAAAGAGGTTACGTTGCCTTTGATGTCCGCGTCTGTGGTCCCGGAGGAATCCACCTCGCCGGTCGTGTCTTCGTCGTCCACGGTGGTCTTGCCGGTGGTCACATTCCCGGTCGTGGTCTCGTCCTCATTTTCCGACAGATCCCGCTCCTCGGTGATGGTTCCGTCTTTATTCCAGATCGGGTTATATTTGTAGAGCGTTGTATTATACAGATCCGCCCAGATCGGAAAGCGGCGGTTAGTCCAGGACCGGATCATATGCCGCAGGATCAGCGGGTCAGAGTATACAAGCGACATCTCGCCACAGGACGTCAATATGTAATCAATCGCCGTCTGCCGGTCCGGCACCCAGCGCGGGGACTTTTTCGCGTCCCCGGTGATATCCTGGAGGCCGGGAACCTTAAAGCCCCGCCAGATGTCAGGATCCAGATTCTGAATTGCTATTATCGACATCAGTGCCATTCTCGGTAACCTCCAGCTTTATATCATCTCTCCAGTCCACGGAAAGCTGTATCCCGAACATATCCGAGGCCTGTCTGCAGGATTTCTGCAGCTCGTCCAGCCAGAGCGCACATTTTGAGCGGGTCTCAAAATTGTTGGCGTTCACTTCGTCCTTGATCAGTCTTTCCTTTTTCTGCGTGTTGGCGTTCGGGATCCCGATCTCCGTCAGGAACATCGCCCGGATCGTGCGCAGCACATCCAGCAATTTATCGGCAATAAAATTCTGACCGACGTTCTGGAGGAATAGCTGCACTCGCAGATTGCCCATATCGTCAAAAAGCTGTTTGTCTGCTACAGCCATCGGATTCCCGGATGTTATTTCGTCGAACAGTTTCTTGTATGACTCGGCAGCAGCCTTATTGTCTGCGGCGAATACAAAGGACAATTTGCTGTTCAGCAGGTTTACGCCTGCGGTCTCGGCTGCCAGGGCCATCAGGTCTCCGTAGTAGTCCACGATGTCATAGAGTCCCAGATAGTCAGGCTCCAGCTTGATCAGTGTCGTATCCCGCCCGATCTGCAGCGTATAGGATTTCCCGCCTGCAAACAGCGGGTTCGTCACGATCAGCGTTGAGGGCCGGTAAAAGATGTTATATCCTGACAACGTCCCATGCTGCGGGATCACGCCGTAAGATCTGGTATTTATGATCCCGATAAAGCCGATGACGTAAAGGACATAGAGAAAATAACTCCGGTCCCAGGTCTCCGGCATTTCCCACTTAAAGGGCGTCATGGCGTCCTGCAGGAGATACCGTTTAAAGAAATGCGCAAGGCCGATATTTTTAACATGAACGGTAGAGGGAGAGACAAGACTATTATACGCGTTCACATTATCATAAAAATAGGGCGCGTTAATCATAGAAAAATCCTCCTGTTAAGTATGCTGCGATCTGGTCCAGCTCGCCCTGGGTCGCCGGTGCGGAGATGTCGCCGTCCCTGCAGAGAGTATATCCCGCAAGCGTGTTTATCGTCTTGATCGTGCAGATCGGGCGCCCCTGCTCCGGGATGTCCATATCAACGTGGTCCAGGCTCCGGATCCAGAGATGGATATCTCTGCCGATAGATGTCATATTTCCCATGTTGCCGGCGCTCACAGCGTCGGGGACAAGGGATATTGCAGCGTTTAACACGCCTGCGGCTGCCGAGATCGGGTTTGCCGTTTCTGCTTTTGAGATCCCGCCCAGGATAGAATTGACGGCGTTTCCGATGTCCAGCTTGTTTGCGCCGAACTGTACCGGTACGCCCACCTGCGCGGTCCTCATAGCCAGCAGCGGACCCTCCATCTGTGTCCCGGCGTAAACGTGCAGTACGCCGATCCCGGTGAACACGTCAACATCACAAAGGACGAAGCATCCGCCATAATTGACAAGCGCCAGGGAGTCAAGCTGGATCGTGCCGAACGGCATAAACTCCAGAGTATACGACGTATACGGAGCGCACGACTCCCACTTATTCCGGAGCATCACCCAGGAGGGAAGCGCAAGCGCCCTGTGCATCTGGAAAGAAGAGGCCTTGATCGGGATCCCCTGTCCGGCTCTTATAAGTCCCAGCTTGATGTCTGCCGGCGTGAGCGTCGGGTCCTCGAAGATCTGCGGAAACCACATATACCCGTTAAGATACTGGGATATATCAGTTCCAGCATTGATTACAGAACTTCCGAGCCATTCAAGCGCTGTCTGCACATCGGTTATTGATGAAAAATCGGTGGATATCTGATAGATATCGTTAAACGCCATCCAGATCGTGTTTATCGCCTGGGCTGCGGTCTGCTGGAAAAGTGTGACGCCCAGAGTATTTGCCGGATTATTAAGACCGGAAACATTAAGGACATAACACCCGTTATTCTGCGCGTCCGGGATCCAGCCGGTCGAAGCCGTGATATCGTCCATCCGTTCTCCGCCGGTTGCCGGATAGAGGCTGTCAAAGACATCATTATCATATTCCGACGCGCTGCGCAGAATATATTTTGAGCTGTTCCCGATCTCCGTTTTCCAGCTTGCCAGGACATCCACGGACAGCGTCGCGGTCCACTTGCGGTTCTGATACTCCCAGTTCTGGATCCAGTAATAGCGCCCGAAGTCCCCGATATACGCATAATTAAAAGCCGTCGGGGATCCCGTCCCCGTCCAGATCAGATCCAGACGGGGAGAGATCACGCTTGACGGCTCTTTCAAAATGACCGTGTAATCAGTTCCTCCGGTAGGCCGCGCGGTGCTGTTTACTCTCTTTGAAAATGTATAGAACTTAACATTCACGCGGCAGCCCTCCTATCAATCCAGAACGAAGACAACGCCGTTCTCGGTGAAGTCGTTCCAATAGCGATCGGTATAATGATACCACTGATCATAGTATCCGCCGGCTGCGTTCATCGGAGTTGCCATCGTCCAGGTATCCGCGATGGTATAACCTACGGCTTCGCGGTCCAGGAGGACGCCCAGGACGCTGTTAGAATTGACGGCTGCGCTCTGTACGGCGCCGTTTTTGTCCGTGTATCCGGCGTTAACGTTGATCGAAAGCGGGTTCTGGATATTCTGCCAGAAATTCAGCGTGTCGCCCTGTCTTACGGGAACAAAGTCGGGATTATAGGTAACAGACAGCACATTTGAGGCGGCCTGGTTCTTGATCCCATTGTTCATATAGAAAAGCTGCTCAGCTTCCGGCGTATGCCGTTCGAGATCAAGATCGTTTCCGTCGGATCCTGTGAAAGTCTGATGATACTGAGAAGAGCGCTCCGCCATAAGGCTTGAGATCGTCTCGACTCTTGCCCAGAACCAGCGGATGAAGCCGGGGAAGTTCGCCGGAGCAAAGACGGTGGTTGCGGTCAGGGAAGTCCCGGCAAAGGCGTTATACTCAGTGAGTACGTGGATCACGCCGGTCGGCTCGATCGCGGCTTCCTGGGACAGCTTGCCGCCAACGTAGTTGGCAAGCGCGGCGCGTGCAAAGTCCTCGTGATCCTTTTCGATCATGTCGCTGTCGTGCTGTGTCACGCCGGCCCAGAACCGCGCCAGCTCGTCAGGACCGGAAAAGGCCATGTTAAGCTGTGAGCGATAATAGGTCCGGAACCTCGCATATCCGGTCTGACCGTAGAAGTTCGTCTGGACGACTTTCTTTTTGTTTACGGTGTACTGATCGACAGAAGAGCCGTCCGTCAGGGCGGTTGCCAGGAACTGCCGGTCAGTCGTCGGGTCGTCGTCGATATAGTTAATTTTGCGGACGTGGTTTCCGAACCGGATCGTGTCCGCTTCCAGGCCCCGGAATTTCCGGGTATAAGGCCTCACGGAGAAGATCGTCCGGGAAAGTACCTGGGAGATCGCGTTGGTCACAACGTCGTACCCCATTTTGAGCGTGGTCTGCGCAAGAGCCACGAAGCCCTCCGTATTTACCGGCGCGAGAGTCGCCCGGCCCGTGGCCTGCGCGTTGATGGCGGCGAGGACCGCCGACGCATCGGTATAAGTAAGATCATTAACTGCCATATGTTACCTCCTTACGATTTAGATACTACGATTTTATCGGTCGCAGCCGACATCTCCGGATCGCTGATAAAGTCGCCTTGCGAGTAAACCGAATGAAAACGCAGCTCAAGTCCGCCAGGAGCCGCTATAGAAACGACGCCGGGAATTGTTTCATATCCGATCGTGCGTCCCGCGTTAGGACCGCTCGGGATAACAACCGGCATCCTCGCGAGGACCAGATCGCCGTTATCAACGGCTTCTGCCACTTCGCCATTGGTAACATCCGCCTCATAAACGGGATTCGCTTCGACCAACCTCACGAAGCGAAAATCAATAAATAACATCTTTACTCCTTTCCGGGAGCCTGCGGCTGGATGATCTTCGCCATGACGTCGTCGACGGTCACGGCCTGCGGTCTTCCAGGGGCTCCGCTGTTGATTATGTTCGAGGCCTGGATGGCCCCGGTCAGCTTGTTGATCGCCTCCAGGATCGGATCAGGCCTTGCGGGAGCTGCCGGCTGTTCTGCCGGTGTTTCGGTTTCCGGCTGCGCCTCCGGCGCTGGGGTTTCCGGTGTCTCCGGTGCTGCCTGGTCCTCATCCATGATAAGAGACAGAATTACTTGTGCGTCCACTCCTGCTTTCTGCAGTTTCTGAATCAATGCTTTCTCCATGTTTTCTCTCCTTATTTGTAATTTAAAAATTGCTCATCATAGAGTAATCGGCTCCGGTGTATTCCCCGCCATTGGTAAACGTCCCTTTGCGGTTCGGCAGCAGCCGGACCGTCTGCCCCTCGGCGGCTATGTCTATAAAATACCCATACCCGATATCTATTCCGATGTGTCCGGGGCGCCATAAAAACGAGCCCGCCTTGCAGTTTCTGACGGTGGTACGGTTTACGGTCTTGTCCCAGAGTGCCCAGGACGAAAGCCCCTTTAAGCCTGCGCAGACAGAGACAAGCCCGGAGCAATCGAACCCGGTCTTTCCTTTGGACCATGCCATGAGTTCAGCCAGGCGCTCCGGAGTGTACTTAGAAAAGTAATCCGAGTAAGCGCTGACAAGCTCCTGCATCCGTCTCATGGTCAGCGTCTCGCCTTTTGCGCCCATCCAGTAAGCGACGTCCTCCCGGTTTTGGTACCAGTTCAGGGCCCGCTTTACGATGTCATACGCGGGAAACATTTGCCTGCATCGCCTCCAGTCTGTCCTCCAGCCTTGTTAAAGCCAGTGTGTTGTTGTTCAGCGCCTCGCTCATCTTGTCCATTTCCTGACGGTGCGCCTCGGTGTCTTTCGCTGATTTCCAGAACATCACGCAGCAGGCCACGATCGGGAAGCAGTACGAACCGATAAGCGTTAAGATCTGCTCAAACTCCATCGGGATCACCTCCTTATTAAGCGGCGGACAAGGGAGCCGCACCCGCTCAACTCCGCCTCTTCCGGAGGCTATGCCGTGGAGTCTCCGCCGCTTATCCACAATATAATAAATAAATGTTGAAAAGTCAAGTAAAAAGCCGGAGGAAAATCTGCTGCGCTCCCAGGTCCTCGAAGATCAGCCGCTTGTTCAGATAACAGGGCCAGATCCCCGGATTATCGTTTAAAAAGCGCTTAAAGTCGGAGTCCGTGTCCGCGTAAGACTTCGGACGTCCTTTGGTCCTCCGGGAGACATACATCTTTTGCAGGGTCTTATGTTTATAAAAGGTTATTCCCCGGATCCGGCAAAAGGCCTGGTACTCGTTTAAAGGCTGCTTCCGGATCCGCTCCCGGTCCTCGATCCTAAATTCATTCTCCAGGGCGACGCGGGAAAAGTCGGATCTGGCTGTCACGCGGTAAAGGGATGTGTCCCGCTTCCGCTCCTGCAGGTCTTTCATCCCAGGCCTTAAGAGCAGCATATCCGGCGAAAACTCCACGGCCTCCGTCCCGGTCTCCTGCATCCAGAGATAAGCGTCTCCGATATCATATCCGGCTATAATTTCGCCGTAGATCTGATCGGAGTTCGCCATGAGCAGACGTCTTGCCGGCGGCAGCCCGTCTGCTTCCCGGTTTCTGTTGATAGTCTCGTCAGCGTGTGACCATGCTATAAAAGCATCGTACCGGCGGGTCTCTTCCGGCTGCGGGATGAACTCGTCGAAGAGCAGCCAGTCGATGTCCGATCCGTCAATGGACCGGAGAGTCGCAAACGTAGACAGACTCGTAATATAACCGGCGATATCTTCTTCCCTGGTAAACGTGCCGACGCCCAACTTTGAATTATAAGACGTTTTGATCCCGTAGTTCTTATCAGCGTTGAGCTTCTTAAAAAGGTTGAATTCTGCCGTTGCAGCGATCTCTGCGGCGTTTCTGGTACGGCGGAAATACAAGAACCGCTGTTTGTGGTCAACCATCCATGACAGCGCGCCGTAGGTCTTCCCGCCGCCCCGGAGGGCGACGATGATAATAAATGGATAAGGCTGCGCAAGTATAGCCTCCATATTCAAATACCCGGAGCTGGTATACAGCCCCGGGATCTCTATAATCTTATAGTTCATTTTCCACGGCTCCAGTCCAGGAAGCAACCCGGATGGAAAAAATTCTCCGTCTTATCCTTGCGCTTAATATAGACGGTCGTCTCCGGATCCCGGATCTTCTCGCCGCAGGCCCGGCATACCGGGACCGGCTTTTCAGCCGTGGGCTTCTGGATCCGGTTTTTAATATATGTCCTCGTCCTGGATGTGTTCATATTCCCTCCTGTTGTATTTCTCGCGGGTACTGTCAGGATCGTCAGATCCGACGAAGCTGATCAGCGCTCCGCACTCTCCGCACTCGATGTCACTGTATGCGAGATCTGATAAGAATTCCTGATGGACGCGCAGGCTGCCGCAGAACGGGCAGCGGCGCAGCAAAGCGTCTTTAATTATTAGTCTCGGCATCTTCGGCCTCCCATTCTTCCAGCATCCCCTCCAGGTCCTGATCGTCATACCCGGTATCCTCGTAGATCTCCCGCAGGAATTCGTCCAGATCATCCTCCAGCGGGCCGTTCTCTTCCCAGATCTCGTCAGCTTCCTGTCTCGCCAGGATGGCGTCTTCATAATCGTAATATTCAGGCATCAGTCGTCATCCTCCGCAAACTCAAAATCAATGGTTATGGCGGATGCTCTCGATACTTTTTCAATAGCGCCTCGAAGCTCTGTTTCGATGTAATCATAGCCTCCCGCCATATTGTAAAGCATCTTGATCACCGCTTCCTTAGAAATATACTGATTTTTAACAGCGCTAAGATAATTCTGCAGCTCAATAATCGTCATTTTCATCTCCTGCCTTTACTGCTATTAAAAGGAGCGCGGCGCAGAGCGCCGCCACTCCCAGAATGATCAGGCCTCCCATGTTGCGATCACGCGGACTTCTGCGTCCGTGACGTCCGGCAGGGAAAGCATATCCGCGATCGCGTCCGCAAGGTCGTTAAGATCCTGCTCGTCCGGCGGGATCTTCGGAGATTCCCCGCTTAAGGTTGCCTCGATCTTGATATAGCGCTTCATCTCCGGCCCCTCCGGTTCTTGCTGTCGCCGGAATCGTCCTTTTTGCCGTCCGCAAAGTCCATATGCTCAACGATCACGTCCGTAGTATAGCGCTTATTGCCGTCCTTGTCCTCATAGGATCCCGTCTGGATCCTGCCGGTGACGCCGACGCGGAGGCCTTTTGTAAAATACTGGTCGATAAAATCCGCAGCCGCGCCGAAAGCTGTACAGCGGATAAAATCCGCGCCCTCTCCGATCCGGTCCACGGCGAGGGTAAAACTCGCGATGGAAAGATCGTCTTTTCCCTTTTTCGCTGTCCGGAAGTCAGGGTCTGCCGTAAGTCTGCCGATTAAGTTCACTGAATTCATTTGTTCTCCTTTTCCTCTTCATAATATTTTTCTGCTTTGTCGTAGAAGCGCTCCGGTGTCATGTAAAAGATCACCCGTCGCTTCGTGACTACCCGGACGTCCGCCAGCGTGACCGGCGGGTCCCCTTTGGGAGCCCGTTTCCAGGCTTCTTTCAGCGGATCGTCTTTGTCGCCCAGAAGAAGCTCCAGGCCCTCGATGATCCGGTTGTGGGTCTCGGTGTTGTAGTAGACCAGCTTGTAGTGGTACTCGATCCGGGACCGCGTGATGAGTCCGTGTCTGTCGATCATTTGTCCTCCTTATCCTTTGTATATTTATCTGCAAGCAGGACCAACAGAAAAGTCAGTCCTGCGAAGCAGCCAACGAAAACCAGGCCGGGAACTCCGGAGCCGGAGTGTAAGAGCAAGTCGATCATCTCCGAATAACCTCCGTCTTCATGTCCATGTCGTGGCCGTTGTAAATATGCCGCGTGACGCATCGCCAGGATCCGCGGTCATAAGATCCGATCGTGCAGATAAGATCATGCTGTCTTTCCAGAGGACCCTCTTTGCATCTCCAGATATGTCCCCAGGCCACGGCGTTATCTTCCTTGTAAAGTTCGAAGATCTCGCCCAGCTTCCGGCTTGCGTCCCTCCAGGCGGTCGCGCTGTCCTTGTAGGACCGAAGCTCCGATCCGTCTATCTGCCCGTCAACTTTCACCTCAATTTCCAACACGTAGGGAAATCCCGCATCAAATGCGCTGTTAATAAATTCGTAAGTGTTCATTTCTCCTCCTCTTCTGTCGGTCTCTGCCGACGATGGTATCTTACCACGTTATCAAGGGATTGTCAACAATATTTTGCAAACAATTTTTAAATTCTTTCGCCGTAGGCGTCCCAGAAGAAATCTTTAAAAGCCTGGCTGTCTTCCAAAAGATCCGCATACTCCTGCGTATCGGATAGTGTCTTCGTTGACGGCCGGATCGTGACGCAGTTCGTCAGGTAGATCCGGCGGCGTTTTCCCGTTTTTCTTTCCTTATAATAGCGGTATCCTCGCGGCCGGTCCACATATACGGTCTCCGTCTCGTCTTTCGTAAACAGGATCTCGTCGTTTAAAAATGCCTGGATCCCGCCCATATCCTGCAGCTCTTCCGCGCCCTGGATCTTTTTAACGCCGGCAACGGTGAGATGCAGCTTATCCTTTTGATCGACATATGCGTATTTTTTCGCGCCCCGCGTGGCAAAGTATTTATATCGGCCCTCATATTCATATACGCCCATGTAATGCGTCACGCCTGCCGGATCGGTCGCATATGCTCCGGATTCCAGGCTCTCTTCTATCCTGATCCGGTTATGATCCGTAAAGTCCACTTCGCCCAGGTACTTTACGGAGTCGGTATCGCAGTAGACAAACTCTCCCTGTTCGTGCGCCAGGCGGATTCCCTCTTCCAGACGGTACCTCGCCCAGGCTGTCGTCCAGACTCCCCACTGGTACGGGAAGAACGCTTTCCGGTTCGCTTCTTCCAGAAGCTCCGGCCCGGTCTTCTCCCGGTCCTCTTCGTAGGAGCCTGCTCCCAGATAATACAGTTCGGGCTTGACGGGGTTCGTAGCGCTCATGCCATAAACGGAATTCAACTTATTTTTGCTCTTCGTATAGTAGATCTCTTCTCCCGGTACGCCTTTTAACTCTGTCTTTGCTCTATAATAGGAAATAACGCAGCGCTTTAAAGGCTCCGGCAGTTTGCCGTAACGGGCATATTTTACTTTCAGGAATTCGACATTATCCCATTCATACTCGGATGCGATAATGTCAAAGTCTATGTCTGTCACGGTGATCTCCAGATACTCGGCCCGGAGGATCCGTCCGTTGTCGTATGCTGCGTTTATGATGTTCCGGCTCTTGTCTGTCGGTATATACGGACAGCCCCAGAACGGATCCTTAAGCCGCAGGCCCCAGAACGCGACGCGCATCAGCGTTGCTTTCTGCCGTCTCTCCATAAGGTCGATCACGCGCTCCGGCGTCGGATCCTGGAAATCGCGGAATTCTGAGACCGGGAAGCGGTCGTTAAGCTGCGCCGCAGGGTATGCGCTGGATCTATCGTCGGATCCGACATTTTCCAGAAGCTGTCCGGCATAATACCGGTTCGCGTGGACGTTCCCGCCCCGGAACGCCTCCCGGAGCATGCAGTAGGTTTCCCAGTCCGGCAGCATCGCCTTTACATACCACGGCCCGATCTCACGCATGGCGCGCTTGACGTCGCGCCGGACGTAGCCGGTGCTGGTCAGCGGGATCGTGTATAAAGTATCCTGGTCGTGCTGCATCTCTATGATAAGAGCCTCGACGAGGCCCCGGACGTCGTTTATAGCATATTCCCATTCATGGGCGGTAAGAGGTGTCCAGGGAAATCTTAACTTATCATAATTAAATTCTTTGCCGGAGAGTTTTAAATGATCCGCTCCCATCTTTGAGACGAATTCTCCCAGGGACATATTGCTATGGAGATATGAGCAGCGGAATTCCAGGTGATCGTACATCTCGCACTTCAGGATCCGGCGGGACGCCGTCGCGAAGACTTCATCCGGCTCAAAATGATAATAGGTAGAAAGAAATTGAAACTCGAAACTCAGGTTGTGAACGTAGATCACGATATACTCTTTTTCCTCCAGGCCCTCGCAAAGATTCCGGAAGAAGCGGAAGCACTCTTTCCAGGATCTCCCGGAGACGGTCCATTCGAGGCCGGCCTGAAATTGCCATACGTACATGATGCTGTTCTCGGCGTCAAGCCTGGTCGTCTCGATGTCAAAGGCGCAGACGATATCCTTATACCGGCGCCCATCCCTCCGGCCCTGGTTTCCCCGGCGGCGTTTCTGGACCGGCACTGCCCGGAAACTTTCATAATTAAAGGTGCGGTAGTTGTACATTTCAGACTCCCATCTTTTCCCGTTTCTTCTTCCACTTGTTAAACTCCCGCCGCAGCTTCTTGTCACCTCGCATTTTCACATAATCGGCAGTAGATACGGTTGTATTGGATCTTGGCGCCTCGGCAAGCAGATCAACGTGCCCAAGCCAGAATTCAAAGTATTTGGCGGCGTCCTCCCGGTCTATCCGCTTATAGGTAAGAGTCCCGAAGAGCTCCGCCACGCGATCAGAATCATATCCCCGATAGGTCTCATGTGTTTTAACTTCACGCATAAATTCGCCAAACTTCGCCGCGTTGTTCTTATTGACAAAGCTATATCCCAGTTCATTCATCTTCGCCACGAATTTTTCACGCGCTGCCCTCGCGCCGGACACGCTGGATGTCTTCAGATTGAGAAAATGGGCGACGTCATAAAGCGCTTTTCTGACTTTCTCGATTTCCATGTCCGGCGGCAGCGCCTGGAAGCCGGAACTGTAATTTTGGTATGTTCTCCCGTTCGCAAACTCCGAAGCGCCCAGGCGCTCCAGCCGGCGGTTCGCGATCTTCCGGAGCCGGGCGTACTCCGCCCTCGCGTCTCTTGGCGTAAAAACGAATTTGCTGTTAGAAACCTCGTATAAATAGAGGCCTCCCCGCAGCACGTCCTGCGCATATGCCATGATCAAATCCTCCTTATATAATGATGCTGCCATTGTATCACGCGGGACCAGAAGATTTCAAGAGAGGCATACTTTGCATAAATGAATACATATTCATAATAATGAATACTTATTCATTAAGTGAATGGATATTCATTTATGCCTATATACAATATGTTCATCTCAACGGATTGCATACAATATTTTGAACAGTGGCAGCAGGGCGGGCCGGCGGCAGCGCGGGCGGGGCGGGCGTTCGCGGGCGCTGGGGGAACGCAAAAATTTGAACGCACATTTTTGCATACTATTAGGTACTCCC
>Ga0326513_10002469_pt1 | contig 13685 bp, 13 predicted proteins | sample 2_2465_0518_D_FD_203654 | JGI IMG/M metagenome (GOLD analysis project Ga0326513, IMG submission 203654) | Bovine rumen microbial communities from UC Davis, California, United States - 2_2465_0518 | ecosystem: Host-associated > Mammals > Digestive system > Stomach > Rumen | place: USA...
CCCTAGGACTTAAAAAGACCTACCCTAAACTTTCAACACTTTTTCAACATAGTTTTCAACATGCAAATAACGCCCTGTAGGGCTGCTACAGAGCGTTTTGATGTTTATGCATAAAATCCTGATTGAAGTATCTGAGCTATCATAGATAGCTCTGCTGTGGTCGCTGATATGCCTGTTAAATCTACATTGCTACAAACTGTCCAGCCACTAAGATCACCTATAGTATGCTTAGACTCTGTCAGATAACCTACTACATGACCATAGTTTTCCGGGTTAGCTATCTTTTGACGGTAAATAGTGACATAGGGGTCTTGCCCCATTGTTACTGTACTCAGCGTGCCACCGAAGCCACCAACCTGAGTAGGTATCTGTCGGCTAGCTAGTGATGATGCTAGTGCCATCTCTCCAACTTGAAAAGGTAGCTGGGCGACTGCTGTTAGTGCGCTAAGCGCATCGCTGGACGCTGCCATACCATTAGCCATACCGATAGCTTGTGAGCCGTTATGGTAGTTAGCTTGTAAGATCGCTACAGACTGCTGAATAGCATCATTGCCTGATAAGGGTAGATCAACTCCAAGTTTAAGCGTTTTGTCTAAAATCATGTAACCGTCTGCATCCACATAGTAAGTCAGTGATCCGGTGTTAATGTCTATGCATACATCTACATTGATCGTTGCGGTTGTGATGTCTACCATAGCAGCTACCGTTTGTACATCTAAATCAAACGTCCCAGCATACGGTAGATAAATAGCCAGTTTACAGTAAGGTGAATAATCCAAAAAATTTTTACGCCATCCGCTGAATGATGATAAATCCCAGCTACACCAAGAAAACTGAGAATAGAAATTACTTAACGGCTGAAGCTTATACTCTGTACCGTTTACTTGTTTAAAAACTGCACCTGTGCCTAGATGTATATCTGATGCTGCACCCAAGGATATACCAAGACTAGTAATATCAGTAGGATAGTATCTATAGGATGATACATAGTCAAAAATGGATGTATTTTGTTTACCTGAAATCTGGATAGCATTGTAGAAAGTTTTGGTTTGCGCCCACAAAAGGCTTTTAAAAGTTGCTGCATCAGAGATAGATAGAGCATAATAGGTAATAGAACCACTCCCGAATTCCCTGTTTTTAGATCCTTTGGTAGTAGCTCCAGTGAGCTTAGCTTCTCCTTTGCCGCTAGGGGTAGGAGGGGTAGACGGGTCGTCACCTCCACCACTGGGACCTGGTTTAACTGGCGTGTAGGGGGTATTTTGAATAATATCATCAATGCCTGCCTGTACAGAAGAGGGAATATCATCGCCCTGTAACATAATACCGTCTGTAATGCCTGTGGCATCCATATGACCAAGATACAAATGGTCATTGTTACCGGCATAATACCCAGTTGGTGCTTTTTGTGCGGTATTTGTAGAATCCGCTACATAGCATCCAAGAGATGCAATGGTATGCCATAAAGCTTTGATACTATAAAATGCAATGTTTGTTGCAGTGACATTCCTGTTATTTTTCGCAAAAGAAAATGCAATTGGCCCCTCAGTAGGTAGATAATAGAAATTAGTTGTCGGTAAATCAGGATTTTCATATAATGTTGTAATGTCAATATCTATATTTAGTACTGTAGAAGTAATAGCTAAGTCGGGCGGCGTATTATTTGTAACGGGGTCGACATCCTCATAGAAATTACAATATTGCTGATTTGATGTATTAAACTGTTTTGTCCAACTTGTAGTAGCAGCAAATCGATGAAAATCAGAAGTAATTGACCAACCAGGCTGTAGAGAATGTATCGCACCACTAACTGAACCAGTTGCTGCTATATTACCAAAACTAATGCCAGGAGGAAGACTATATACTAATCCGCCTGTAACACTATCGTAAGATTCTGACATTACAAGTAAACAAGGACGACTAAGATTAGTTGTATTACCGATTACAGGATATTCCTCAGCTTGTGATTGTACACTACCAAATATTTGTCTGTCACCATATACTTTACCATCATCAGGATTTGTGCCAGCAATATAAGTATCATTTGTTTCATCATATCTATTACTACATAATCCATAATAAGGCACAAGACTTACTTCACTACAATAACGGAATCTACGTCCTCCTTGATTGACAGGAGTAATTTCAGTCCAACCTTTTTCAAATAAGTCAGCATCATAATCTTCACCAGCAGGAGTTTTATCTTCTGGTTTAATCTGTGCCCAAGTGTAATTTCTAGTTGCTCCACTTGAAGAAACATTTGCATAACCACCAGCATTCTCATTATAATTATAATATTCAATTTCATTGATACGGAACATTGGCAAAAAGATTAGTGCATTAATATTTAAACTTTCAAGAGGAGCAACATTTAGAGGGCTATTTGAAGTACCATTCGTACCTCCAGTTTTATCTTGTCTACGATAAGGGTCGTATTCGCTATAGGTTGTTAACGTTTCAAAAGCATTACTTACAGCACTAACAGTAGCATCACGTAGATTTGTCCAATTAAAACTTTGCTTATTAACGAAAAATCCACCACTATTAAATTTTGCCATAAAACGTAAATTTTGTTGACTACTACCACTAGTAGAATGAATAGCCAAATCTCTTATATCAGAAAATTCAGTATCTTTATTCCAACCAGACCATAAAGCAACGCTATAACTGCCAATTTCAGAACCATTTGCAGGGACTGCGCCGGCGTAGCATCCAGCATTTACCCAGGGGCTATTCAAAGATGAAATATTCCAAACACTGTCAAATGTATCAATGATATAATCTTGACTGACAGGAGTTGATTGTCCATCTGACACAGTCTGTCTATATCTAAATTTAAATCCCATAATCTACCTTTCTCCCTTATTCCCGGGCATATACTGCACCGTAGTATGTTTGCATCGTGCTAAATGATGATGCATCTGAGGCAGAAATTTCACCTCGACTTATTAAGTTGCCGATAATCTCCATTTGTGGGGTTTCTGTACCAGATGTGTTGACAAAGTAAAACATGTACCTTAAAGACCAATCTGACGGCTCGGAAGTAAGCTTTATAAATCCATCTATGTCCTCCGTGTGCTCGTTTGCTCCGCCTGCTACACCTAGGACGAAATAGTAAGTTCCCGTTGACTGTAAAAATGCAGTGTTACTACGTGAAGTCGGCAACATAGCCACAACATCATATGTGTTAAGATAAACATATGATGAATCTGGAAGGTATGGCTCAATTAAATTTTCTTGCCGCTGCACATCTACACTAAGAGTTTTGATCTGCTGATTATATGTCATTAGTACATCTACACTACATGACAGTTGTAGTTGTGCGCCAGGTGCGATTGATATATTATCTATAAAATAGTACCTTACTAGCTCAGGCGCATATAAATAGTTCGCTGTGATGTATGCTGCATTATAGGACAGTATAAAAACAGGATGCAGCACATCACAAGGAGATTTTAGCTGTACCACTACGTCAGTACCACTAAAACTTTTTGTAAGCTTGCGTCTATCATCATTGGTAGAACCTATAGTAACTTGCATGATATCACCTCTTGTAATAATGCCGTCGCTGATCAGAGCGACGGCATATTTTATTTTATGAAATTGCCCCTGTTCCTATCGTGAACACAATACAATTTTCTGCTGGATCGGTAAATAATCTTGTGTCCACCTTAAAGAAATTATTCCAATATTCCCCACGGGCGTTGTATGCGACCTCGACACGGCGTTCCTCATTTATTATCCCGGCTGCATCACGGTCAAACATGCAGCCGATAACGTAGTTACGATTGACCACATTATCTTCAGCTAATCCCGGAACAATGATATTTAAGCGTGATGTATCAGCGATAGCAAACGACGTGCCGGACGCCTGCCAAAATGGCACAGTATCAAATGTACCGATATCCGTAAAGCTGTTGTGAAATGTTTCTGATTGAAGATATACATCCATAGATTTTGCAATGTCTGATAACAATATCAGATGCAAATATTCCGATGGGGTGAATGTAGTGTACCCCTCTTCGTTCTCGGAAAATACTGCTGTTTTTGCCTTACTGCGATCTTTATACAATAAAATCTGATATGCTGCATACCGTGCAAAATCTTTAGATGTTACCGCCTGTGCATCTGTCAGCGTCGGCGAAAATGCCGCATTATATCCAGCTAATAAATCAATTACTGCAATATTTTTAGCCAATCTGCGCCCCATCATTGCATTGATTACACGCATAGTCAAACTATCAATTTGCTGATTTTCATTATTGTTGATTTGTGAGCGTATCATAGACAAAAATCTATCCATTTGCGCTGCAGATGTAAAAGACTGACGCAATTGCCTGTTGACAAAACTACAGTCAATTTCCCACGTTACCATCTCATTATACAGCGTTGTTTGCACTGTAGGCGGTTCATAAACATACTGGTCAACAGATTGACCACGGGTTAAAGACCAGCTGGGGTTAGCTACCGCCGTGAAGTCCTTAGTCCTGGATTTTGACATGATGCTGCCCCATTCCCAGCCTTCTCTCAAAATTCTAGGGGCTATCCCGTCATATGGTCTGTCTACGAATACCATACGCCCTATACGGTTTAGCATCGCATTGACGTATTTTTCCCTGTAGTCATTTGATAAAACCGCATTGCCGACATCTACTATATTAGATAAATTTTCTTGCAGCGGTGATTCTTGTCCCGTGACTTCCTGATAAATATCACCTACGAACTGATAAATTTGTTCTACTTTCATTCATATCATCCTTTCATTACCAAACCTGTAAAAATAACTTAGCGGCTATATCCTGTTCGATTATCCGAAATAGATTCATCTTTTCTGCTAGGGCTAATTCGGACTCTAACATTTGTTGTGCAGTTGTTACGCCTATATTTCCCCGGCGTGTTAGACTGTGATCGGTTTTTTCCGTGCCTGTCTCCGTGCTGGTATTCGTGCCGGTATTAGTTGTTGACGTTCCACCTGAATTTGTCGTGGAGCTGTTGCCACTAGTGGTAGATGTATCAGGGTTACCGCTATATGTTTCGGTGTTTGTGCGTGATCCGGTCTGTACAGATACATCTTCTTCGGCATTTACAAAACCAGGGTTATCATATGGATTTACTTTATGCGTTGATGTGGTTGTGTAGTTGCTGGGGGTGTCTGTATTAGTGCGTATTTGATTGATTTGTGACGTGCTTTCGGCGTGTGAGGACATCTGCGTTGACCGTGTATCTGTCATAGCGGCGGTAGTATTTAACGTCATCTGATTAGTCAAATTAGGCGTGCGTATGTCCTGCCCTGTTTCTATCATATTGTAGTTTTCTATTGGTTCGTATTCTGCACTTGCAGCCGCTATAAATTTCTGGTATTTTAGATAATTTGCATGATATACTTCACGCCAAATACTATATATCATGTCATCATCATATATTGTATAGGCATTATCATAATCCCGGGAAAACATTAACCATGCTACATTGATATCCATGCCTATTGCACTAAAAATAGGCGTCCAGTCATCAAGATACGTTATAAAAATGTTAGGTACATCGACATCATGCCATTGACGTATCATCATCATCACCGCCTGCATTGATTTCTATTTCAGCCGTGGATTCATCATTCAGGGTTATATTTATTTCTACTTCTGTAGTTTCTTCTTCCGGCTCTGATTCAGGTTCAGTAGATTCTTCTTCTGTAGTTTCTTCTTCCGGCTCTGATTCAGGTTCAGAAGATTCTTCTTCTGTAGTTTCTTCTTCCGGTTCTGATTCAGGTTCAGTAGATTCTTCTTCTGTAGTTTCTTCTTCCGGCTCTGATTCAGGTTCAGAAGATTCTTCTTCTGTAGTTTCTTCTTCCGGTTCTGATTCAGGTTCAGAAGATTCTTCTTCTGTAGTTTCTTCTTCCGGTTCTGATTCAGGTTCAGTAGATTCTTCTTCTGTAGTTTCTTCTTCCACTATTAAAATTGGATTTAGCTTTACTGTTATTTCTGTGCCAAATTTGTTATTTACCTCAATCAACCCCGCCTGAATACTAGCTAATATGTTATCTATGTTTAATTTTGCTATGTTGTCATTGTCGTTTACCTCGGCGGTTATCAAGCGTTCACGCTTCATTTGATCATGTGTCTGTAGCCCTAATGATTCGTAAAAATGCGATAAAATATACTGCTGGGCTTCGATTAACTGCATCAGGTCTTGATTAGTCCCTTTTTCGATGATGGGAACTGACTGTACATTATCAATCAATGACTTCATGACGACGGCATACGGTTCTCCGTCGTATTGTTTTTTAATGACAATATCAATACTGTTTTTAGTATTCTGATCTTCAGCCGCCAAAATGTTAATCAGTCGTTTGTTTTTTTGGGCTACGGAAATTGATAAATCCCCATCTGCTAGCATTGTAGCAGTTTTGGCTACAAGCGTATATAATCCGCCGTATGTATCAATCTGATTATATCTGTCAATGTCACTGCAATAGACAACTACACAATCTTCGTCACGTCTAAGGTTATATGATTTCGTTAGTCTAGGATTAGATACTATCATATCCTCTGGAATATAGTAGATATCTGGTTGACCTGATGGGGCACCGTTTAACGCTAATAGTGTACCATCATCATCCCTAAAAAATGTGATTTTACCATGTAAAAATAGCGTGTACTTTAAAAATGTTTCATTAACCGTGTCAGGAATATTATCAAAAATAAATATTCGAAATAAGTCACGCATAATGAAGTTAAAATAATGCCTATACAGAAAATCAAATGTCATGGGTACAGGGCTAAATATTTCTAATGGGTATCCATTCATTAAATCACCCCTAGAATATCAGTATTTCTTTGTCAATGGCATCATTTATCTTGTCAATTATCCTGTTGCAGGAATCTACATAATCCTGATTTATTGTCATCTTTAAACCGGGTTGTCCTATTGCCTTGCCAAGTGCATCCAGTAACACAGTAGCATCCTTACCATCTAATTTTATAGTTAATTCTTCCATGTTCATTTTAATTCACCTCTATATATGTGCATTGTTCCTGTTTTTCATACTGTATTTCATCCAGTTGTTTATCAGTTCGCCGACCTCGTTATTAGCGTAAAACGCTTTTTGGTAATGCATCAGATCCAATATCATTTTTTGTGCCCGTGTTGGTGCCACACGTAGGTCAATCTGATGCAGCGGATTGCCGTCAATACTATCCTGTATATACATAATAGATCTATCTGGGTCTTTTACAGGGGTTGTCTTAATGTGGTACATAATCACAGGATAGCCTTTGTACATATGCACGTCGCCCTGAATGATGTTATTGTCAAATAATACGAAAAAATTTAAAATGATCCTATAATCAGATATCTGATCAGGAGCATGTCTATATAGTGCTATTTCCCATGCCCCGGATGATATCATTTCCAACTGGGGATTATCAAACGCAAAATACTTTGATACTGGTACAGATACATCAGACTGGCTACAATATTCTACTGCTATTGTAGTGTTAGATTTGCCCATCTTGTATACATCTATAGTACCCTGTTTTTGCTTCGATACATTTCGTAACCCCATATCGCTAAAATAGGGGCAATATTTATTGACGGTATTCGCCAACATGTAAATCTTAACGCCTGATCTAGTTCTGATTAACGATGATAGCAGATTCTGAAACAATACAAACTCGTTTGTCAAATAGTGTACACGGGTCATAAATTCGTCGAAACAAACGTATTTTATTTCGCCGTCGTCGGAACCTTTAGTAGTTTCGGCTGTACTTATTGCATAGGTGCGACAAAATGGTTTCTGATCTTGTGCTACCTTCTTGTCTGCTCCTGTCACTGTTTTTTCGTAGCGTGCGAAGTAGTATGCATGTAATCTATACACCACTGCATTATATTTCCCGTTGGTGCGTTCGCTGATGTATTCGCTGTGGGGGTTAAACAGATTAGATATATTAGTTGGTCTGATCTGTTCATCCAGTCTCCGGATATATGCCGACGGCAAACCATCATCAATGTATGCATCAATCGCTTTACGGCACCAGCCAAATGTTTTACCGTTGGATCTTTGACCTATAATCAGGTTATACGTTGCATCTAACTTATCAATGTTATGATAGCTGTAATAATCAAACATAGTTATCACCAATTTTATTATAACATGCAACACATTTTTTGTCAATACCTATAATAGTTTTTTTACCGTAAAGTCAAACCTATCTTCGTCAATAGATTCAATCAACTCAAATGGGTTTCGGTCAAAATCAAATCCAGATTCTGCAATGACAACCCATGATTTAGGCTGTACCGTTGTAGTGTTCCCCAGATAGTCAGTAATTTCTATTGGTTCTTTCAGTGGTTCATCATTATAGTAGTTTCGTTTAATGTGTGCTTCGGAAGCCGGTATAGACATTTCACGACAAAATGCCGCCATACGTTCTGTGTTGCTTCCGAAATTATCAAAAAACGTCATACCATTATTGACAGGTGTACCGTCTTCATTAAAGATCTGATTATTATTATCATCATATTGATAGTCAGGGCGTGTCAGACCTGCACACCTGTAATCAAATACATCATCTTGTATATAGCAATATTGTTTAATTCCTGTTGTTTTAAATTGTTTGTAGTATGTTATCTTTAATGTACCTATTCCGGTTAATGCTTCAGGGCTAAGCCTATATTTTTTAGCTACATGAGATATTTTAGCGTTTATCATATCATTGTATGATTTAACTATTTCAATATCAGATTCTGCGAACTTAAAGTATAGTGAATCCGTGTCAGAATATAATGTCTTTAAGTCATTAAAATTTTTTCCGGTACCAGAGAATCTTAATAACAGGCGAAGTATTTCATAGCGTGCCCACGCCACCACCCACACGCCCCACTGATATAATACCGGCTGGAACTGTGATTTATTTTTCTGTTCCCCGTCTTTCTTGATGTCGTTTATTTCTGGATCCCATGTATATAAATCCCGTATTGGATCCTGTACCAGTATTCCATAGATACGGCTAACGCCTGTTTTTGCGTGGATATACTCTAATTGTTCTGACAACTTCAGGGGACGTATTTTCTTTAGTTCATTATTTCGTTTTTGTATTTCCAATTTTTTTCTATGCGTTTTTTCAATTGAGCGTATCATATATGGGGGCATGTCCCCGTATTCACTTGCCATAATAGATACAAATTTAATAGCACTATATTCATAAAATTCTAAAAATAACCTAAAATCTACATCAGTTAATGTCATTTCAATTCTTGAAGCTGTTAACACACGTTTAGATGCTACATTATTAGCAGCAGAAACAGAACGCTGCCAGTAGTTATGAATACTAATTGGTAAAAATCCAACATCTGAATATTTAGCTTTCACGTCCTTAGCCGCAAACGTTATTAACATCGCTTTTCCGTAATATCGTTTATTTGTCTTCAGGTCTTCGGTTGATTCGGGCAATTCAATAGGTTTAAATTTGCCTATTGGATACGGGTGCAGAAGACATTGGGCACCGTAGCAGGCACTGATATCAACGCCAGCAACATTATCTTGTACAATGCCCCGGATTAGCTGCGAACTATAGTTAAATGCCCCGAAAAATGCATGTTTTAATAGATTAAGTATTTTATTATCGTGTTCATTGTCCTTAAGCTGCCGTGACATAATCATGTTCTGGTACATGCGGCTTTCTCTAGAAAACTCTTCGTTTATGCCCCGTTTTATTTTCTGAGTAGCAGTTAATGCTAATTTGTATATACTGCAATTTAATTTTTCTGCTTCAAGACGGAAATATTTCGTAAGGATTAGCACATCATGTTCACAGTATTCCAATTCCTCGGGCGTTAGTGGCGTTAAGGCATGTCTGATTTTACTGTAGTCATATCCCTTCATTTTGGAGATTCCAATTTCCTCGCCCATATGCTCCAGCGGTTCTTCGGTATAAACTGCACTGTCTCTAACTTCAAAACAGTCATCCATGATATGCTTTAAAACGGTTCTACGACTACGGGCCACAAAATCATTACCGTCCAGATTGACTTCTTTCTTATAAAACCCAAAATCATACTTTAAATTATGCACATAGACAATCAATTTATAGTCTATAGCCAGATGCATTTCATTCTTCATTTTCTGCAAACACTGTTTAAATTCAGTCCATGTTCTTCCGTAAAATGCTTCATTTTCAACTGCCATCTGCCACACATACATAAATGCTATCTGTTGTCCATCGTGTGTTATTTTAGATGTTTCTGTGTCAAATGCTGCTACATAGGGTGTATGATGATGCCGTTCACGTCGGCTACGGGATTCGCTAAATGCTGTAAAATCCATTTCATTCCAGTATTTCATGTTGTCCATCCCCAATCATCATCAAATACACTAAATCCTGTTGGTTTGCTGTATGTTCCATCCAGTTCAGATAAAATTTCATCTAGTTCTTCTTGAGAGCCATATTTATCCATCCAACCATATAAATCCTGAATAAATCGATCCAGTACATCTTTGTCTACGTTGCCCTGCATTGCATCTGATACCATATTAAATACCAGATCGCTGCCCAATTCCGGAAACATATTAGATCTTTCAATAGTGTCAAGTATATCCCATATCATGTAGGCATACTGATCCATGTCATTTTCATGACCTGTATTTTTATAAAATTCAAAGGCTAGATCGGTTCTGTTTCTTTCAGCATTAGTCATATCAAAAAAGCTCCTGCCTTTTCGTTCAGCCTCTGATTTCAGTCTTTCTGCAAGCAAATTCATTTTATCAGCTAACTTCTGTGTATCATCTTTAGTCAAGTCGTCTATGTTTTCTGGTAACTCAAAATTTTTCAATGATTCATCAAAGTATGTTATATCATATGGACCATACTCATAACCGACATACATTTGTAGTCCGAAGACCGCTGGTGTAGACTGATGATAATACAGCAATGCTGGATTGACATCAATGTACTTATCTATTTGTGTATTAACTTTTTTCACATAGTCCAGAAGTACGCTTTTAGCATCTTTATAACTCTTATACGCTTCCCCTAGAGATTTAAGTTTTTCCTCTCTTCTATGCTTTTTTGCACTTTCTTCACGTTCTCTTCTTCTTTTTTCTTCCTTCTGTTGTTTTCTAGCTGCCTTTTCACGTTGCTTAGCTTTTCTTTCTCTCGCTTGCTCTGCTTTTTTAGTTTTTCTGCTTTTGGGGGCAGAAGGTACAGAAGGTACAGAAGGTACAGAAGATATTTTTGATGTATCTATATAACTAAAACTGTATCCTTTGATTGTTTTATCAATACCCGCTGAAACGATGCTTTCTACTTTAGTGGGATTCGCTTTCACAGCTCTAGCAGCAGCAGTCAGAGTACTGTATACTTGTGTACTGCCGTTTTTTGATACAGATACAGCTTTAGTAGAGACGTAGCCAAACTTATATCCGCCAGCAGTTTTACGCCGTCCAGCCAGTACGCTGTACAAATTACCGGGGTTAATTCCTAACGCTTTAGCTGCCGCCGAAGCACTCGGAAACGTCTGACCCGTTCCAACAATAAATACAGGTTTCGTAGTTCTTGCCATTATAGATCCCAATTCCTTTCCTTAAATTCTCCGTGCTTATACTTATAATCCAGTAATGATGCTGTGATTGCAGGCACATCGTTGTCGATGGCACATTCTAATAATACATCAATTGCATTTGTAATAGCTTTATCATCATATGTTTTAAACGTGTCATTAAATGTTTCTACATTTCTTTCAGCAATTGTTATAATCAAATTTATAACATTTCCGTAATTGTCCATTAGTTCTTTAACCGGGTATACGCTAACCACATCCATTTGTATGTAGTCAATAAATTCAGATAATTGATGCATTTTAATAATAATATCCCATCTGTGTTCGCTAAAATTCCATTCCATATTATTCATCCTCGTAAAATCCGTTATATACTTGTGACTTATATTCTGTTAGGTAGTTAATAGCCGCTGTTTTTAAGTATGAATGATAGTTGTATATTTTTTGTGTCTCACTGTTAAATTTTTCGGAAAATATTCTTACGAAATCATCCAGCCACTGACTAAGATTGATTTCAGAACTGTGTATGATGGAATTCAGACGACCAATTATCAAGTTTGGATCAACACCATGCACTGTGCCTTTTTTTCCAGTACATATTGCTTCCGACAGTGCAATTATAGTAGATTCTTTTACGTCCTTTACTTGACCATCCTTGATGCTGCTGTAGTATGATAAAAACTTTAGTGCATCCTCTATCATTTTCTGATTATCACTAAACGCCCACTCAGCAGGTATTGTGCATTCTTCCGTTTCTCGTTCATCTGTAAGTGCATCCACATCCGATTCAGACAGTGGAAAATCATTTGCAAGCGACGAACCGATATTAGATAACATTACGTAATACGGAAACTTGTACTTAGGAGCTACAGGCACCTTCGGAAGCGGCTGCTCTGACTGCTGCTCTGTCGGCTGCTCTTTCCGCTCTGCTGGATGCAGAATGTCTTTTACATAGTATGTTGTAGCATAGCCCTTGTTATATCGACGTTCAATCACGCCTAGTTTCTCCAACTTGTTGAATGCAACCTTGATTGGTGTTAATGTCAAACCAGTTTTCTCAGATATTTCTTTACGGCTCATCTGACAAACATTATTTTCGGATGATGCAAGCAGTACGGCGTAAACACATGCAGCCGATACACCGCAGATTTCCATAAGCTCTACCGGCAACTCAATCGACGTAAAGTTTATTTCTAATTTCATTTTATCACCTCAAACGATAATATTACATTTTTCAGCAAGAGCTTTGATTCTTATGGTGTCTAGCTCTTCTGCACTTTCATTTCCAACCAGGCAAATAAAATGTAATCCTTTTACAGCATTTCTTTTATCGTGAAGTATCTGTGAGATAGCAGCACAGCTAATTTTATAAGCATTTGCTGCATCTGCCACACTATCATACACACAACTGTCATTGAGACACATTATTTTTTTTCCAGGTCTACCACGTTTCATCTTATCAAATCCCTTCTTTTTTTATATTATATCATTTTATTAGCAATTTGTCAATATATTAAGGAGATTTTTTATTGACATTATGTTAAAAAAATAGTATAATATAAATATCGGGATTTATGACAAATTGGAATAAAAAGAAAGGTGTGAAGACTATGCCAAGAGGTAGACCAGGCGTAAAAATTTTTTGTATAAATGATAACACGTGTTATTCTAGCATCGCTTCAGCTGCTAAGCATTACAATATAGCATCATCATCAATCAGTAAACAGATTAACGGCGAACGTCTAACAGCTGGAGGCTTGCACTTCGTAAGAATTTCGTCGGATGTAACCGACGAGCAATTACAAGAAATTAAGAAAGAAGTACTAAAGAAGATTTACAATATAAATCCGTAGCTACCCGCCATTTCTAGCCGCATCACGGCTAAAAGTCATAAACTTATACCCATAAATAAAAACGCTCTGTAGCAGCCCTACAGGGCGTTATTTGCATGTTGAAAACTATGTTGAAAAAGTGTTGAAAGTTTAGGGTAGGTCTTTTTAAGTCCTAGGGTAGGTCTTTTTAAGTCCTAGGGTAGGTCTTTTTAAGTCCTAGGGTAGGTCTTTTTAAGTCCTACTCGAAAAGCGCATACCTAAGCCGTTTCTTTACGTTTATTAGCATTTCATATGCAAACCTGG
>Ga0326513_10002471_pt1 | contig 13684 bp, 17 predicted proteins | sample 2_2465_0518_D_FD_203654 | JGI IMG/M metagenome (GOLD analysis project Ga0326513, IMG submission 203654) | Bovine rumen microbial communities from UC Davis, California, United States - 2_2465_0518 | ecosystem: Host-associated > Mammals > Digestive system > Stomach > Rumen | place: USA...
GTTCGTAGCAGGTGGCAACCGACCCAAGAAAAGTACACCTATGCCCTATATGATTGCAGGTGTTTGCGTGTGCGCTCTTCTCAGCGTCCGGCAACGGCAATGGGTCGTCGTGGAACAACCGTGGTGCCAATGGCAACTACTGGTCTGCCTCGTTCAACTCGTCCCGCAACGCTCGGAACCTGAACTTCAACAGTGGGGGAGTCAACCCGCAGAACAACAACAATCGGTACAACGGCTTCGCCGTCAGGGCGGTGCAGCACTTATCGGCTTCCGTAAAGACAAATGCTTGATAATGCAGACCTTCTTATTTCCACGCCTTACAAGCTAACCCGCGCACAGCTGCTTTACGACCTCTATGTAGCCTTCGAGGATGCTGCCCGTGGGAAGCACAAGATGTCGTATGTAAAGAAGTTTGAGGAACACCTTGCGGAAAACCTCAACGAATTGTGTGATGATTTGCTCGGCAGGACATATAAAGCCTTGCCGAGCAAATGTTTTATTGTGAGTTATCCAAAGAAGCGCGAGGTCTTTGCCGCGATGTTCCGCGACAGGGTGGTGCATCATCTCTATTTCCGCTACACCCATCAGATATTCGAGCGGACGTTTATTGCCGACACCTATAGCTGCATTGTGGGCAGAGGTACGCTGTACGGCGTGGAGCGTTTGCGGCATCATATACGGCAGGCATCGCTCAACTGGCAGGAGGAGTGTTATGCTATGAGCCTTGATATACGTGGCTATTTTATGCACATCGACAGAGCACGGTTGCTGAAGATTGCCACCGAGTCGCTGAAGAAGATGAGCGGGCATCGGGTTGGGTTGTCCGATGATGTGCCGTTGCCTTCTGGAGTGCTGCTGACAGAGAAGACAACGTGGGCGGAGGTGCGCGACTTTGATTTCTTGTTGTGGCTGACGGAGCAGATAGTGATGCTCGACCCGATGGAGAACTGCATTATTGTTGGCGACTCGTCGGATTGGGATGGTTTAGACCCTGCCAAGTCGATGCGCAATTTGCAGCCTGGGTTGGGGTTGCCTATCGGCAACCTCACATCACAACTATACAGCAATGTATATCTCAACGTGTTTGACCAATATGTGAAACGAGAGTTAGGGTGTCGGCATTACGGGCGTTATGTCGACGATTCGGTAATGATAGATCCGGACAAGGAGTGGCTATTAACGCAGGTGCCGAAAGTGAGAGATTTTTTATGGGACAAGTTAGGGTTGGAGTTACATAAGGGCAAGATACATATACAGGAGGTGCATAAAGGAGTGGAGTTCCTCGGTACATTTGTAAAACCGTATAGGGAGTATGTGTCGAATGGGACACTGGAGCGTATGCAGAAGAAATTGCAGCAAGTGGATTTGCGCAACCGCGATGCGGCGTTGAGGTCGGTAAATAGTTACCTCGGCATCATGAGCCACACGGCGAGTTACAACCTGCGGCGGTCGATGTTCGGTGAGGGTGAGTTTGCGGAGTTGATAGAGTATGATGCCGATATGCGAAAAGGCTGGCTTGTTGCATAAGAAAAGCCTCGTTTCCGAGGCTTATATAGTCGTGTACGTACACGATTCTGTACACAAATTCATCCTAAATACAACTTATCCAACCTTGTTTTTACAACATTTTTGATATTTGTTAATTATGTATTATGGTGATTTTTAATATATTATAAATCAATGTACTCTAATTCCTATAATATTTGACATAGTATGAAAATTAATTAGTTATACATACGTACACGGATGTGGTAACGAAACGATGATTTATACAAGTTTTGGGTAACTGTTTCTTGTATTTATGATATTTTTTAATCTTACGTTTCGGTAACATAAAGATGATATATAAAGGTTTTGTGTATTCATTTTTAGTGCATTATACAAGTTTGGCAGTCCTTTTCGGCGGTCTTTTCAGATAAAAATTTTCAAGAATGAAACGTGATTTTATATAAAATATTGTACAAAAATTATAAATTATTAAATCGGTCCATTGCCTGGGTGCTTGTCTCGTTGGCTATGGCAATGTACGGACGCATGGCCTCGTAGTTCTTATGACCAGTCCAAGAGAGTATGATTGTGGGTGATATGCCGAGTGAGATAGCCGTGACGATGAAGGTGTGACGGGCAGTATGCGTTGAGATAAGTTCGTATTTCGGCACTATCTCGTCGTGTCGCTCCGAGCCTATAAAATATGTATGATGCGTGGGGGTGTCGATGCCTATTTCCTTCATTATGTCATGCAATGTTTTGTTCTGCGTTTTGCGGTCGGGGGTTGGAAGTGCCGGATGAAGTATGCCGAGGGTGCGTTGTCGGCGGTTAGGTGTACAATCCTGGTAGCGGTCGAGGATGGCGATAGCTCGGTTGTTGAGAGGTATGGTGAGGGTGTCGTTGGTCTTCTGTGTGGTGAAGGTTATGTGGTCGCCGTGAATGTCGGCCCGTGAGAGGCGGAGTATGTCGGAGGAGCGGAGGCCGGTGTAGCAGCAGAAAAGGAACACATCCTTCGAGACGTTCTTATGGCGTTCACGGAAATGGTACTGTTCCACCTGCTGTAGTTCGTCGTGGGTGAGGTAGATGATGGCGCGGTTGCGTTCTTTGGCACCTTTTACCTTTGGGCGGTAGTCGGTGTCGGCGGTGCCCGTGTAGATGCTTTTGCGTCTGGCCCATTTGAGGAACCATTTGAGGCGGGTGAGGTTGCCGTGGACGGTTACGCCTTGCTGGTGGCGTTCATCGACGAGCCACTTGTGAAAACGGAGGAGGTAGTCGCCGTCGATCATGCTGAGCAGGGTGTCGTGGCCGAAATCAGCCAATAACTTGCGAAATGACATGAGTGTGTCGATGGTGCCTTGACTCCATGACTTGTCATGCTGGCTTTCGGTGAGGAATTGTGTGTAGGCGGCGAGGAGTGTAGGCGAAGATGTTGGCTGAGGGGTATATTCTGGGGTGACGGAGTTTTCGGTAGTGGCGCGAGCGAAAGCCTGACGGAGCTGGTCGGCGGTAGGGGTGATATTGAGGCTGTCGTAGTGAGTGAAGATGTTAGCCACCAGTTGAGACCACTGAGCGATGAGGGTGTTTGCTTCTGCCGCCTGCGGTGTGCGGCCTTTGGCGCGACCTATCAGCGGGTCCCATTCGCTGTCGGTGAGTGAGATGCCGGTGGAGAAAGAGACGGGCTTGCCGCCGCGAGGGGTGACACGCATCTGGAGGTGCTGACGGGGTGTGTCCTTTCGTCGGTGGAGGATGAAGCGGATGGTGTAGCTTGTGTGTATCATGCTTTTTGCTCAAGCAATTCTGTGTACTTTTCCAGCAAGGCGTAGTATTTATCCTTCCATACTGTTCCGAAACTTTCATCGTCCTCGGCTACCATCAATGTAGGTTTTTCGTCATCTTGGTCGTATTGGATGACGGAATGTTGTTCGTCGATCATGTCGCCTATGCCGTTGAGCAGCCATTCGCGGTTGACCACGATTCCGCGTTTCTTTTCGAGGTGGTAGCAGATGCGTGCAACAGAGCGCTCTGTGATTTCGCTTTTTTCGCCAGAGCCGACGTGATAGAGGGTGTTTTTGTTCAGCCCTGCGAGGTTGGCGAGGTCTACCAAATTCATTTTCAGGTGGATTACCAGTTGTTCCAACCTTTGTTTCTGTTCGAGTGCTTTTTGTCTATCGTTCATTGTTTCAAGATTTTATATTGCTTTATGGTGTTATGGCAATGTATTTGGGTGGAAAAATTGCATATTGAACGCCTGTGCAGGGATGTTTTGCGACCGAAATCGGGTCGCAAATAAATTTTTTTTCTATTTCTATATGTTTGTGTTTCAGTTTTTATAGTCGGTTTTATGATGCAATGGCAAAAAAAATATTTGCATATTTAAAACATTGTTGTATTTTTGCACATGATTATAAACGAAAAAATAAGTTTTTTGTTTCAAAAACCATTGCAAAGATAATAAAAAGTTTTAATATACAATAAAAAAAATATGGAAAAGCAAGGAGAAAACAAGCCCAACGGGTTCCAGCGAGGACTTCAGGAGGTGTGCAACACGCGTCCGAAGGCTGAGTACGACCAGTGCCTGGCCGAGCTGCGCGAGGTGATACTCACCACCGAGAAGCGTGGTTGTTCGCCATCCAGTTTTTACAGCAAGCGTCGCGGAGAGTCGCCGCTGACGGTCAGCGAGGAGCAGAAGATTGCCGAGGTGTTTGCCAAGTATGGCGTGACTGAGTGGCAGGGTGGGGAAAATTGAAAATTGAAAGTTGAAAATTGAAAAATATGAATACAAGAATTGCAAGGCGGCTGAATGAGGCCCGCAAGGAAGAGAAGACGCTGAAGAAGGCAGGGCAGGAGGTTGTGGATGCGCACAACATCGCCGTGGCCTGCGGATATATAGAGTTGCCGCACCTAACCTTTATGGATTGTGCGGAAAACGGCGTGGGTGTCGAGGTGGATGTCGCGCCGAAGAGCGGGATGGTGTCCCTCGACGACCTGTATAACCTTAAAACCGTATGGGGAGCCGACCGCGTGGAGGTATGCTTCGACCCGGACAACGGAGGGTATATTTGTGTTGTGTATAAACTGAAATAACCATAAGGGGATGCGGAGAGAGTTCTTTATAAGACCATTCCTATCTTTTTCACGTTTGCCACGATGGAATACCAAGTATTAGATACTCCGAGCCCCCTTTATTAAAGAATAAACATATGCAATATAGATTCATTTTGGTATATAAACCCACCGACAGCGACACGGTAGAATCGCGCGTGGTGTATCCAATCTATGGGGACGACCCGAATGTAAGTATCGACCGCGAGAACGGCGAGTGGTATTACACCCGAAAACTCAACGGCAAGTTTACCTTTGAACGCGGCGACTACAGCTGGATCATGTCGCAGGCCTTCGACGGGACGTATACTATGCGGGTGACGTGTTCGATTGACGGCACGAACTGGCTTGAATACTTCGTGGGCAACTTCAGTCAAGCGAACCTCGAGGTTGACTTGGACAACCAGAAGGTGACGCTCGACGGGCTGACCGAGGGCACCTACAAGGTGATAGAGAATGCGCGGAGGGACAAGTACGACCTTCGCAAGATCATCCCCGACACCGAAGCCAAGGAGGTGCAGGGACAGATACACCCGGCGCTGGCGCTGGTGGACTACCGCTCGGAGAACATCAGTATCTCGGACGTGTTCTGCAACGGTGCCAGTACGATGGGTGGTTACGATAGCAAGCATCCCGACTCAGGATATAAGACCAATAAAAAGGTTGTTACCGACGAGGGATTCTACATGTATGGCATCTTCTGTGAGGCGGAGGTGACGTTGGAGACCGAACTGGCTGCCGCCAATGGCCGGTATGCCGGGCAACTTGCCTACGGGACTACCCATGTGGACTTCCCTGGCGGAGAAAGCCTTGATTATATCGCCCCCATTGGGGCGCTTGAGAACAGCAACGGCTACCACCTTGGCATATATGTCGTCAATGTTGGCTCGCCCAGTTGGATAACTATGTATCGTGTAGTTATCGAGGACCCGCAAGGGGGGACGGTTGTGACAAACAACGTTCCGCTGCCCACGGTGATCAACTCGCCAAATTCTTTCACCTTCAGGAACGACACCATTAAGCTCATGTTCCACTACATTCGTGCCACGCTGCTCACCATGTCGGCAGACGGTGTAGAGGACAATGTGCTGGCCACTGGTCCCTATTACAAAGGCATGCGTGCCTTTGAGGGTAGCGGGCTGGAGGTGACCATCACTACCAACACCTCGGATCAGCCCAACGGGCATCGGATGGTGTCGGGGACGGACGTATATTTTGCCCCGCCGCAGGGCGATGGGTGGCATCCGCTGGCCGAGGACAACTGGAACTATGCCTCGATGTGGTATCGGATAACGCCGAGTGTGCAGAACGGCCTGCTCGACCCCTCGCTTGTGGGCGAGGTGCGGTGGACGCGCTGCTGGACGATAGGCACCTGTCTGAAGTATCTGCTCGACAAGATCTCTACCCACAAGGTGCTCTTCGACGAGAACGACTTTTATTCCCGTTTCCTCAGCCCCTCCGATGGGAAGAACCCCGTGGAGGGTGGAGAGCCCTTCACCTGGCTGGTGTGCCAAAAGAGCGATGTCATGAACTACGGTGGTGTGGGTGCCACGCGCTGTATAGTGACGCTGGAGTGGTTCCTCGAGCTGCTGCGTAACGCCTTCAATTGCTACTGGTGGCTTGAGAAACGCAACGATGGGAAATACGACTTCAAGGTGGAGCATGTGGAGTACTTCCGCAAGGGTCACAGCTATGTCGACGACCCCACGCGCGACCTCATCGACATCACGAAGATTAAGACGCGCCGCAACTTCCTATTCAACAACGAACCCGCCAAGCGGCTGAGCGACCAGACGAACCGCTACACCTTCGACCTCGAGGAGATGGTGGAGAAATACACCTATGCCTGGCAGGGGGAGGGCGGCAGCGACGAGTTCAAGGGGCATCCCATGTTCTTCAAAGCCGGATGGATTGAGGCTGGCAGCAGCGACAACCGCGAGGTGGACAATATCTTCGCCGACCTTGCATGGCTGACGCTCAATGCCGGCACCGACACCGAGAGCTCGAAAAACTACGACGGCCTGTTTATCTTCGCCGGCTACCAGCGCATACTGGAGAGTGAATTTGGAGAGAATGCCGCCCCCACATCGCGCAACATCGACATCCCTATCCCCTTCCGCAACATGCACTACAACATGTGGCTCACCGTCCCCGAAGGACAGGAGGTGACGCTGAAGGCTGTACTGGCTGGCGACGTGGTGACCATTGCCACCTATACCGGCACGGGCGAGAGGATGATGATAGCCATTACGAGCAACACCATCGTCCCTGGGGCCATAATGCTCCGGCTCGACTTCGGTGCCAACTATGGCAACGTAACGGTGCACCGCGTTCATGGCGATGAGGGCAACGTGTACCAAGTGCCCAACACCGAGAGCCGCCTTACCGAAGGCCTCTACCTACAGAACGGCCCGCTGGCATGGCCCTCGCTGCAATGCGCGTATCTCCACTATGACGTGCCCGCCGCCAAGTGGGCCTACGACAGCGACGACATCGAGGATGCGACCTTTGTGGATGGTGGTACTGTGAAGCTCATCAAGAAGCAGGACGTGGGTGTGCTGCCGGTGCCCATGGTGGCCTACGAGCAGCGCCTTGTCGACGGCATCCGCACGGGACTCGGAACGGGAGTGCTGGACAGCGCCACGGTGAACCTCGGGTCGCGGAACGCGGTGTTGACGCTGAGATTCAAGATAGACCAATAAAAAATAAATGACAATGGAACAAAGAGAAAAAGAGTTGCTCGACATCTACGAGCGGTTTGGAAAAGATGCGCAGAGTGCGATGGACTTCGTGCGGCGCAACATTGGGGCTGGGATTGAGCCTGTGGAGTTCGATATGACGAAGAAGGATGATTATATGCCGGTGGCGGTGGATTTGGGCCTGCCGAGCGGCGTGAAGTGGGCCGACAGGAATGTGGGTGCCAAGTCGCCCGAAGAGACAGGGTTGTTCTTCAGCTGGGGGAATGTCGAAGGAGTGGAGATTGGCAAGGCGTGCGACTTCAGTGAAGAGGCGTATGCTGAGACTGAGGGTGCGAAACTGGGCGACGACCTTGACGCGGCGCATGATGCGGCGACGGTGAACCTGGGTGAACCGTGGAGGATGCCTACGGACGAGGAGTTCCAAGAACTGTACGACAACTGTGACTGGGAGTGGACGACGGAGAACGGCTACTATGGTGTGCGTTTCACGTCGAAGATTAACGGCAAGAGTATTTTTTTCTCAGCGTCCGGCCTCGGCGATGGGTCGTCGTGGTACGGCCGCGGAGCCAATGGCAACTACTGGTCTGCCTCGTTCTACTCGTCCCGCTACGCTCGGCGCCTGGGCTTCGGCAGTGGTGGAGTCTACCCGCGGGACTACAACTATCGGTACAGCGGCTTCGCCGTCAGGGCGGTGCAGAACTAAAGTCTTTCCCGTCACCGAAAGGGGTGCTCCGTCAAGCCGCGCACCAGCGCGACCCAAGGAGCAAGAAAACTAACCAATAAAAAATAGCGACCTATGCCAACTATCAACATTGAATTTGAGCAGCTCGCCCGCGACCTTGCGGGGCAGTATGCCCAGGGGCTGCTCAGCATTGACGAATACCTCACCCTGTGGCGCGAGATTACACTTGCCCATGTGGGCAACACAGAAGGAGGGGTGACGGTATGAAGAAGAAAAAAATCATGCGCCAGCGTGAGATGCAGCTGAGGGCCGAGGCCAGCCAGATTGCACAGCGTATCAAATTCGAGCAGAACATTGAGCGTATGCGCGAGAGCGGCGACCTCGACCGTGCGGCCAAACTGCTGGGTATGGCCTACCAGGTGTTCACCCAGGCCAACATCTTCGCCGAAGAGACAGTGGGGTTGATGGAGAAATACGACATCTTACACAAGAAAGCAAAGACCACCGCCAACAACCTCATGCAGAGTTTCGACGCCTTCAACAAGGTAATGTCCGACATGATCAAGGATGGCGGCTCCACCGACCCGGACAAAGCCTTCAAGCAGTTTACATTCGACACCGAAATGCTGCAAACCATTCTCTGTGGATTTATGAATAACGACATTGAGGTGAAGCACGGCACCTACTACGCGCCCGTCCTTTTCCTCCCAAATTAAAAAAAAATATGGAACAACCTAAGAACAGCCAAGAGCAGAACGAGGCGCTGGACCGTCTCCATCCCGAATACGGGCAATATGTGCTGGTGAATGCCGAAAAAGGCTCTGTGACGTGGTATGAGAGCCACGACAGCGCGGTGCGCGACCAGGCGCAGTATGGCGGCAGCATCATCAATACCAGGACCGCCGACGCGGAGTTTGTGAAACGAGTGCTCGACAATGCCAGAAAAAACATGTAAGGCGGCGGTGAAGGTGACGCTGGTGACGTGCGGGACGTGCCGACACTTCCGGCGCGACACCGAGGGTCCGAGCTACAACGCCTATACGCACGAATACTTTATGGGTGAGAGCGACATCGGATGCGACCCCGACCACACCTTCAACGAGGAGCGTGGCACGGCAAAGATTTTCGCCGACAAGGCGAGGGTATGCAACAGATACAGTGTGGGAGGAAGATAGCAGCACGAAACAACGATGAGGGTTATACCTCAACAGGTATGCCATCCCACACTTTTAAAACAAGCAAGCACTATGAGCGACAAAGAAGAAACACAGAAAAAGAGATACACGGAGAAGCCGTGGGCGTTGCCGAAGTTTATTGCGGAGAAGGCCATCAAGGACAATCTCTCGTTTAAGGCGGTGGCGGTCTATAAGTGGATCTACGACCACAACAACCACGCCAAGTACCTGGACGACGACCCCAACGCCATCTTCACGAAGGGTTCGCTGGACGCGCTTTATGCGGCCATACGGAGGGACATCGACGTGTCGGTGCGCGACATCTGTATGGAGCTGCGTGGAAAAGGGTGGATTGAGCCTATCAAGAACGCGCCGCTTTTCAATGGGCGTAGGCAGTCGGGCTTCATCTGCCGACTGGCGAAGGACGAGCGGCTGCTGGCCAAGGCCATACGGCAGGAGATGGAGAAGGAGGAGGAGTTGCCGGAGAACGCCAAGGTGGTGGAGAGCTCGGCGCAGGGCGATGCCGATATGGGCGAATACTACCAGTTCGGCATACGGTTCTACTACGACGAGAAGGGGGAGATGGTGCAGGTGCCGCTGGGTGCGCCGGCGCGACCGACGAAGACGGCGGTGTGGGTGAACGACCCCGAGGGGTGGTATGAGCCGGAGGAGATACCCGAGAGGGAGAGCGAGTTTTAGAACATTATTTGTTAACCAATAAAAATCAATGACAATGAACAGACAAGAGTACACCGAGCAGATGAAAGACCTCTGCCGCAAACAAGCAGAACTGAAGACCGACCACCTGAACGCTGTAAGCGACCTGGACGCAAACGCCAAGAAACTTATTGCCGACATTATGGAGAACGCAAGAGTTAAGAAAGGCCAGATGAGAGCCGCATATCGGAGCGAGCAACTGGAGATTGAGTGCGCAAAGCAGCAGTTGAAAGCAGATTATCTCAGCGAGCACCCGGAGGAGGCAAAAAATGAGAACCAACCAGAATAGGAACGGTAAGGGCTTCTTCACGGAGCATTGGAAACCCAGCGAGGAAGCCTTGTTGTCAAAGCTGTGGGCAGACCATTCCATAAGGGAGATTGCCCCGATGTTTCCGAACTACACAATGTCGGCTATCAGGGCAAAGGCCAACCACCTCGGTCTGCAAAAAGACTTCGAGGCAAAGCGGGCAAGGGGTTTACGCAATATGACATCCAAACGCCGCAAGGCATTGTTGTTCGACCCTGACTTCACCAAACAACCCAAACGCGCCGTGCTGGCATATACACCCGACGGCATCAAAGAATTTAAGAACGCAAAAGAGGCGGCATTGTACTACGGTTTGAAACTGCAACGTGTATATGACCTTATAGCAACCGCCGAAACAACATATAGCGAGATTGGGTTTGATTATCTCGCACTATAACAACTATGATCGACTGGCAAGCATTTAATATCGACCTCGGACGGGGGGCGGGGCGGACATCGGGGTATGTGAAGACCTACTGTCCGCACTGCCACGAGAACGGGAAGCCTAAAAGCGACCACTCGCTGAGCTGCAACGTGGAGACGGGCGCGTTCAAATGCCACCGCTGCGGCTACCAGGGCTACGCCACCGTCGTCAACGACGATGAGAAAGAGGCGTGGATGCGCCAGCAGCCGTGGTACAAGGACTATACCGCCAAGAAGACCGTCGAGAAGAAGGACTACGCCAAGCCGCCACAGCCGCGCTCGTCGGCGATAGACCCCAAGATTGTGGACTACTTCGCCGGTCGCGGCATCAGCGAGGAGACGCTGAAGAAGATGCACGTCACCACGGGCACCGACTGGATGCCCGCCAACAAGGGGCACCGTCTGCCCGAAGGCGGCAAATGCACGACGATACACTTCAACTATATGAAGGACGGCGAGGTGGTGGCCACCAAGCTGAGGAGTGGCGACAAGTGTTTCCGTCAAGCCAAGGCGGGCTGCGAGCAGATTGCCTACAACCTCGACAACATACGCAACGCCCAGGACCTTTATATCGTGGAAGGGGAGTTCGATGCCCTGTCGCTGGCCGAGATTGGCTACCTCAACGTGGTGAGCGTCCCCGACGGCGGTGCCGACAAGACGATGCACTGGCTGGTGGACTACTACGAAGAGTATTTTGCCGACAAAAAGACCGTCTACATCTGCTCCGACAACGACAACGTTGGCACGGGTCTGGCCGCCGAGCTGGCCAAGCATTTCGAGCCGGGACAGTACGTGCTGGTGACCGACTACGGCACCGACCCCAAGACCGGCAAGGCCAACAAGGATGCCAACGACTGTCTGATGCACAACGGTCCAGACGAGCTGCGTCTGCGGCTGAGCCAGGGCAAGGTGACGAGGCCCGAAGGCGACGTGGATATGGACACTGTGGCCGACGAGATGGACGACATCATACGGCACGGCCTCCCAAAAGGCCTCCCCGTCGGACTCCCCAACCTCGACAACCTCCTCCGCGTACAGAAAGGCCGTCTCTACATCCTCACCGGCACCCCCGGCAGCGGCAAAAGCCAGTTCCTTGACCACGTAGCTGTGCTGATGAACGCCCGCTACGGCTGGAAATTCTCGGTCTATTCACCCGAAATGATGCCCCTCGGCGAACACCTCACCATGTTCCTCACCAAGTACCTCGGCAAGTCGGTCAGCGAGATAGACCCCGACAGCGCAGAATACGCCGACGGTCGCCAGAAGGTCAAGGAGGCCATCCACTTCATCGACCCCGACAGCAACGAGATTGACGACGTGCTGGCCATCGCTAAATACCAGTGCCGCAAATACGGCTGCGAGGCCATCATCATCGACCCCTGGAACTCCCTCCTCCACCACGGTGAGAGTCTTTTCAAGGTCGATAACATCAACGAGGCATTGCTGAAAATCCTCAACTTCGCCCACCGGCAGGACGTGACTGCATTCGTGATGCCGCACCCCACCAACCAGCAGACCACCAAGGACGGCAAGCCGATGAAGATACACCTCTACAACATCAGCGGCGGTGCAATGTTCCGCAACCGCGGCGACTTCGGCATGGTGATGACCCGCCATTACAAGGACGACGACGACAACACCTTCGGCTTCGACTATGTGGAGATGGCCATCGAGAAGACCAAGTGGGAATACATCGCCCAACTCGGCACCATCTATTTTCGCTACGAGCCGGGCGTCGGAAGGTTTCACCCCTTCGATCCCGCCACCGGCGATACGCAATGGATGCAGCAGAGCTACCTCACGCCCACTCAGCAGCCCATCACCTTCCCCGCCGTCGCACCGGCAGCACCCTCCGAAGGAAATGTGCAGGCATTTTTGGAGCAAGCCCGCCGCCAGGAGCAGGCCCTACAGCCCCGCCAACCCGAAGTCGACGATAATGAAGATATATTTGAAAATGAAGATAACGAAGCACCATTTTAACAATGGATAAAGTTTAATGTTTAACGTTTAAAATTTAAAGATTATGTTACCGATTTTACCGCCTTATGTAACGGACATGTCATTCCCCCGAATGAGCGTTGAGGATTTTGGCCTGCGCTTCCTCCAAAGCAAATCCGCCCGTCCCTACCGCCACAAGAGCCGCAAGGCCCTAACCAACTTCCGCAGCCGAAACAAAAAGAAACTCCGCCAATTCGTGAAGTAATCCGAGGTATTTGGCAACCCCGCAGGGTGCAGATGACCGAAAGGCCGCTGCACCCACCAAGAAAAAAACGTAAACAAGATATGAAAGCAATCGTAAACAACATCAGATTAGAGGGCACACCCGCCGAGATAGCCGAGTTTGCCCGTCTCACAACCCCAAAAGAGGAATATGAATACGAATGGAAAAAAAATTTCCAGAAGGCGCAAGACCGACTTGGTGAACGTCTCTCGCAAATGCTGAAAGAGCAAGGCTACGGTGAACCCACACAAGAACAACTTGATTGGTTCAACGACGACCGAAACCACTGCTCCGCATTCGACATGATGCCCTCTTGCGTCATGGGCAGCATAATCGTAAAACCTTGAACCTTTAAACATTAACCCCAATTAAATGACACACGCATCAGTATTCAGCGGAATCGGCGGCCCCGAGGTGGCCGCAACCATGCTCGGATGGGACAACCTTTTCCATTGCGAGATTAACCCCTTCGGTCGCGCCGTTCTGGATTATTGGTACCCAAAAGCAAAAAGTTATGAAGACATCACAAATACAGACTTCTCCGAGTGGAGAGGAAAAATCGACGTACTCACAGGCGGCTTCCCTTGCCAGCCCTTCAGTTACGCCGGGCAGCGGCGAGGCGCGGAGGATGACCGCTACCTCTGGCCGTATATGTTTAAGTGTATCGACGCAATCAGGCCCACTTGGGTTGTGGCTGAAAACGTTGGTGGAATCCTCACGATGGTCGAGCAGGGCGAGGTTTTTGGAGTGGAGACTCAGGGGGCTTTGTTCGGTGAGGAGGACGTTGTTCGCCGATACGAACTGCGAGAGACCTTTACCCTTGAACGAATCTGCCGAGACCTTGAGACGCACGGATATGCCGTCCAGCCG
>Ga0326513_10002476_pt1 | contig 13673 bp, 12 predicted proteins | sample 2_2465_0518_D_FD_203654 | JGI IMG/M metagenome (GOLD analysis project Ga0326513, IMG submission 203654) | Bovine rumen microbial communities from UC Davis, California, United States - 2_2465_0518 | ecosystem: Host-associated > Mammals > Digestive system > Stomach > Rumen | place: USA...
CCAAGCTGCGGGCAATCGTCCAGCGGCACAGGGGCGAGGTGAGCCGCGCCGTGCTGCGCGAGGTGGAGGACGCGATGCGCCGCTCCGACGCGCACGACCTCGCGGCGATAAAGGCCGCGCTGGGCGTTGAGCTGCCGTCCGTCACGACGGTGGAGATGGCCCGCGTGGTGCGCACAGTGACCGAGATGCTCGAGCGCGACAACGTGGCCCTGACGATGGGCGCCACGCAGGCGTTCTACCGCGAGAGCGCGTGGGCCGTCACGCAGGTGGGCACGGGCGCCATGGGGTACCCCGAGGCGATACGCAGGGCAACCCGCAGCCTAGCGCGGCGCGGCATCGACGTCATCCAGTACAAGGACCCCACCACGGGCGACCTCACCACGGCGAGCCGCGCAGACGTGGCCGTGCGACGCCACGTGCGCTCGCAGCTCAGCCAAGCGTGCGCCACACGCTCCTTGCAGCTTTGCGACGAGAGCGGCTGCGGATTCGTGGAGGTGTCCAGCCACGTGGGCGCCCGCCCGTCCCACCAGGACTGGGAGGGCCGCTGCTACTCGCTCCGCGGCGACGTGGAGGTGGACGGCACGCGGTACCGCGACTTCGGCGAGGCCACGGGCTACTACGGCACGGGCGACCACGGCGCGCTGGGCGACCGCCTGTGCGGCGTCAACTGCCGCCACCAGTTCGGCCCGTGGTTCCCCGGGCTTCCCCACGCCTACGAGCCGCGCCCGAGGCACCCGAGCGGCATGGACTCAGCGGAGGTCTACGAGCTCACGCAGAAGCAGCGCGGCTACGAGCGGGCGCTGCGTGACGCGAAACGAGAGTACCAAGCGGCGCGCAGGGCCTACGAGGTGCAGCGCACGCCCGAGTCGCTCACAGACGCGCAGAAGGCCAAGGCGCTCATGAAGGCGCGCCAGCGGCGGCTGCTCGACTTCATCGACGAGCACGACCAAGTGCTCACGCGCGACGTGTCCCGCGAGTGGGCGGGCGACATGCCGCGCAAGAGGCTCCCGGGCAGTGGCCCGAGAACCACCTAATCAGCGACACGCGGGGTGCGCCCCGCTTCGCACATACGCCCGGCCAGCGCAGAAAGGCCAGCCGAGACGCGGAGAGAACCGCGCAGACAAACCCCGGAGAAAGGAACAGCAAATGGCAGAGACCAACGAGAACAACACGACCACCGAGCCGACCACCGAGCCTACGGGCAATGGTGCCAGCGCACCCACCACCGAGCCAACAACGCAGGGCGGCGAGCAGCTCACCGACAAGCACGGCGAGCCCGCCATCTCCAAGGGCCGCTACGAGCGCGAGATGAAGTCCAAGGACGACGAGATCGCGGCGCTCAAGGCGCAGCTCGAGGAGGCGGGCAAGAAGGCCGAGACGGGCGCGGACGCGCTCAAGCGCGTGGAGGCGCTCGAGGCGCAGCTCGCCGACGAGAAGGTGACGCACGCGCTCGAGGTGGAGGGGTGCGTGAACGCCAAGGCGGCCAAGGCGCTGCTGGACGACTACAAGGGCGACGTGGCGGCGCTCAAGGCCGACTGCCCCTACCTCTTCCGCCAGACCCAGACAGGCTCCACGGGCGCGCGCCCGAACGGAGCGCCAACGCCCACGTCCGACGACCTCAAGGCAAGGGCCAAGGCCGCCGCGCAGGGCAAGCTACCCAACATTAGGAGGTAAACATGCCCAATTCCATCAGCTTCCCCAAGGAGTACCTCGAGACCATCGACGAGCTGCTCATGGGCCAGATGTTCGCAACCCGCTACCAGACCGGCGGCGAGGAGTTCGCGGGCAACCGCACCGTGCTCGTGCCCGAGATCAGCTTCCCCGAGCAGACCACGCCGAACAACTACGACCAGTTCGCCACCAAGAACGACATCAAGCTCCAGTACACGCCGTACACGCTCGCGTACGACAAGCAGGAGGTCTTCACCGTCGACGCCGTGGACGACATCGACACCGCTGGCCTGCTTACCGTCAACGCCGCGTCCGAGTACGACCGCACAATCTTCGCGCCGTGGCTCGACAAGCAGTTCTTCTCCGACGTCAAGGCCATGGCGGGCGGCGCCCAGGGCACCGCTGCGGCCATCACCAAGACCAACGTCAAGAGCGCGTTCCGCGAGGCCCGCACGCATCTCCGCAAGCACGGACTCGCGGGCGGCGACGTCTACCTGTCCACCAATGCCGTGGCCGCCCTCGAGGACGCCACGAACCGCGAGTGGAGCAACGAGGGCACCATCGTCGACTCCATCGGCCGCTACAACGACTTCGAGCTGTTCGAGGACGCCGGCGAGCGCCTGCCCGATGGCATCGACATGCTCGTGATCTCCGGCGGCCTCCAGACCGTGCGCTACGTGGTCAAGCGCGCCGTCACCTACACGTTCGCGCCCGGCACCCACACCGAGGGCGACAACTGGCTCACCCAGATTCGCCGCGTGTTCGGCGTCGTGGGCCTGCGCAACAAGCGCCCCGGCATCTACGTCGCGGGCGCCAACGCCGCCCAGGGCACCGCGCCCGAGTACGAGGAGTAAGACATGCCGCGCAGCGTAGCCTATGAGACGTACGCGGGCGAGTACGGCGGGGCGTCCATCGCCGAGGCCGACTGGCCGCGGCTCATGCGCCGCGCCGCGCAAAGGCTCGAACGGCTCAAGGCGCTATCCAAGGTCACGCCGCTGGGCGACGCGGACGGGTGCGAGGACATGGCCGTCTGCGCCATGGCCGAGGTGTACCAGGCGCACGAGAGCGTGATGGACGGCGCGGCGGGCGTCGCGTCCGAGTCCATCGGCTCCGTGCACGTCACCTACGGCGACGCGTCCAAGGCCATGCCGCACGGGGTGGAGCAGGCGCTGCTCGACTCCGTGCGCCCGTGGCTGCACGTGTGCCTGGTGGTGGTCTGACATGGCGCGCGACCGATACGGCCTGTGCGACCAGACCGTCACCGTGTACCACCGCAGCGGCAAGGACGCCGTGGAGCGCACCGTGTACAGCCGCGCGTTCCTCGACTTCCAGAAGGTCCTCAACGTCAACCGCACGGGCTCCAGCGAGTCCAACGGCTTCCTGCTCGTGATACCTGGCGACGTCCCGCTCTACGTGGGCGACAAGGTGCTCGCGGGCGAGGGGCCTGAGTGCGCGGACGACGCGGGCTGGCGCGAGCTGGTCCCCACGAAGGTGGACGGCCTCGTGGTCATAAAGTCGGTGGACCCCAAGTGGTACCGCGGCGAGGTCGTCCACGTGGAGGCGGGTGGCTGAGATGCTGGACGTGAAAGTGGACGTCAAGATGCCCACCGTGGCGCAGGCCATGCGCTCGCTGGGCGTGGACGAGCGCGGACGCGTCCAGTCCTTCACCACGCAGCGCATATTGCTCCGCATGCGGCGCTACATGCCGTGGCTGAGCGGCACCACCGCCACCGCGCTCACTACGCAGGACGGCCCCGCGTCCATCGTGGTCGACGCGCCGTACGCCCGCTACCTCTACGTGGGCGTCAAGATGCGCGACCCCGAGGGCGGCGGGCCGTACCCGCTCCACGACGAGGACGGCAACTTCACGGGCGAGTTCCGCTACCGCAGGGGCGCACACCCCGTTCCTACGGGCGAGCCGCTCAACTACACCCGCACGGTCAACCCCTACGCGGGCGACCACTGGGACAAGACGCTCATGGCCAACGAGGGCGACGCGATAGCCGCCGAGGTCACAGAGTACGCGAGGAGGATACATGGCTCTTGACGCTGAGAGCCGCGTGGACGGCAACCGCGACGACGTGGTGCTGGACGGCGGCGACTTCGACTGGGACGAGGGCCTGACGGCGCTGGAGGCCATGCGCGAGTTCATCGCGAGCTACCCCGCGTTCGACGTCCTCTCGCAGCTCGACATCGACTACGCCGATAGGGTGCCCGCCACCGCGGGCCTGTTCCCGAGCGGGCTGGTCGAGATACGGCGGCGCGCCGACCTGCTGGGCAACGTCACCGTGGAGAACCAGTACAACTTCGCGCTCTACACGGTTATGACCAAGGCGCCCGGGGACGACGCGGGCGCGCTCGCCAACGCCGAGTGGCAGATGGGATTCCAGGAGTGGGTCCAGCAGCGCAGCGTGTGCGGCGCCGCCCCGACGTTCGGCGACGAGCCGCGCACCGAGCGCATCACGGCGCAGAACGGCGCCATCTACTCGGCGGACGAGGAGGGCACGGCTGTCTACGCCATCCAGCTGTCCGTCACGTTCGAAAGACACTACCGAAAGGGGTAAGGAATGGCTAACGACCCTACCTTCAACACTCCCGCAGGGCAGACCATCGCCCGCGAGATGCTCATCGCCTACCTCAACACGGGCTCCAGCTCCTCCCCCACGTGGAGCGCCATCGGCACCCGCGTGGAGAACAGCTCCGCAGAATACGACTGGGGCGAGGACACCACGCAGGACGTGCTGGGCAACACCTACAGCACGATGAAGAACCCCGTCATCACGCAGAGCTTCGACGGCGTGAAGCTGTCCGAGGGCGACGCGGCGTACGAGGCCATCTGGACCAAGGGCGTCAAGGAGCAGAACCCGCAGGCCCTCTCGAACATGGACGTCCTCATCGTCCACTTCTACGCGGGCACCGCGGCGTCCCCGTTCGCGGAGCGCTACCCGCAGTCGATGGTGCGCCCCACGTCCATCGGCGGCGAGGGCGGCGGCAACATCGAGATGCCGCTCGAGATCACCTACGGCGGCGCTCGCCAGACGGGCACCGCGTCCAAGGGCACGGGCGGCGCCATCACGTTCACGCCCGCTGCCTAAGCGACAACTCTCCACACACACCCATAGGAAGGGGTAACACATGGCCAAGTCCCTCAGCTTCGACTCAGGCGTGGTCGAATACGACGTCAACGGAGCGGCGACCATCCGCTTCAACCCCACCGACGCCACCTTCATCGAGCGCTTCTACCGCACGCTCACCGAGCTGGACGAGCGGCAGGACGAGTTCCGCAAGAAGGTGGACGCCATCGGCGAGGACAAGGAGGGGATGTTCGCCTACGCCAAGGAGCGCGACCGCGACATGCGCGAGAAGCTGGACGACATGTTCGGCGAGGGCGTGTCCGACGCGCTCTTCGGCGCGACAAACTGCTACGCGCTCGCGAGCGGGCTTCCCGTCTGGATGAACTTCATGTTCGCCGTTGCGGACGAGATCGAGGCGGCGTTCGCGGACGAGGGCGAGAAGGCCGACCCGCGCATGAGGGCGTACGGCGAGAAGTACGACAAGCTCATGAAGAAGTACCAGAGGGGCTAGGCCGTGGCGGGCTACGACCTGCCCACCACAGCGACCATCGATGGCGTCGAGTACGGAGTGCGGAGCGACTTCCGCGCCGCGCTCGACGCCATTGCCGTGATGGGCGACCCCGACCTGGACGAGGGCACGCGAGCCGCGCTCGTGTTGCGCATCATGTTCGTGGACGTCATGGACCTGCCGCGCGACGCGCTGCGCGAGGCCATGCAGTGGGTGCTTTGGTTCATCGCGGGTGGCGAGGAGCGCAAGGAGGGGGCGGCGCCCAAGCCGCGCCTCATGGACTGGGAGCAGGACTTCCCGCTCATCGTCGGCCCCGTGAACCGCGTGCTGGGCTACGAGTGCCGCTCGTGCGAGTACCTGCACTGGTGGACGTTCCTCAGCGCCTACTCCGAGATAGGCGACTGCACGTTCGCGCAGGTCGTGGGCATCCGCAAGAAGCGGGCCACGGGCAAGAAGCTCGACAAGGCCGACCAGCAATTCTACAAGGAGCATCGCGAGATGGTAGACCTCAGGCGCCGCGTCACGGCGGAGGAGGCCGAAATCCTACGCGACTGGACGTAAGCGAGGCTAGACATGGCCGACGGCTCCATCACCTTCTCCACCGCGCTCGACAACGAGCAGCTGGCGAAGGACCTACAGCGCGCGGAGCGCCGCATCGACCAGCTCAGGAGCAAGCTAGAGCAGACGCAGGACAAGAAGTCGTTCATCGAGGCTCAGATGGACGCCGCGGACGAGGCCATCCACCAGACAGAGGCCGAGATAGACGCGCTCAAGGCGAAGCTGGCGGAGCTGAACAACACCCCGCCCGAGGACGCCGACGCGTGGTTCGCGGCGCAGGGCCAAATGAGCGGCGTCCAGTCCGCGATAGACGCGGCGCAGCAGAAGCTCGAGCAGCAGGTGGGCGCCATCGACAAGCTCAACGGGCAATGGCAGAAGCTGGACGAGCAGGCTGCTGGCTACGGGCACGAGCTGGAGAGCACCACCAAGCGGGCCGACTCGCTCGCCGCCGAGCTGGGCAAGGGCGCGACCGCCGGGCAGAAGCTCGGCACCGCGACCAAAGCCGGCGCGGACGCGGCGGGCAACGCCATCGACAAGCTGTCCGCGCGCATCGGCGGCATGCTCAAGCGCGTGTTCGTGTTCAACGTCATCATGCAGGGGCTGCGCGCCGTCCGCGACGCCGTGGGCAGCGCGTTGCAGAAGAACGAGGCGTACGCGGCGTCGTTCCGCGGCTTGCAGGCCGTGGCGGGCGGCTTCGCGGCGGGCATAGCCAACGCCGTGGCGCCCATCATCATCAGCGCCATACACGGTGTGATAGCGGTGCTCACCACGCTGGCGTCCATCGTCGACCGCATCTTCGGCACGCAGATCGTGGCAGCGATAGAGCAGGCCAAGGCAGCGGCTGCTGCGGCGGCTTCGGGCGCGGGGGCGGCGGGAGACGCGGCTGGCTCGCTGGGCAAGCAGGCCAAGGCGACCAAGAAGCTGGCGGATGAGCAGAAGAAGGCGGCCAAGACCCTGCTGGCGTTCGACGAGCTGAACCAGATGCAGGCCGATGACGCGGACGATGTGGCCGACTCGCTGGGCGACGGCGGCGGCGGTGGCGGCGCGGGCGGTGGCGGCGGTATCGGCGGGGCCGACCTCGGGGCGCTGGACGTGGGCCCCATGTCCGACAAGCTGGCAGAGATCATGGTGATACTCGGCGCGGCGCTGCTCGCCGTCGGCGCCATACTGTGCTTCAGCGGCATCAACATCCCCGTTGGCATCTCGCTCATGGTGATAGGCGCCCTCATGATCTACGCCGTGTACCAGGAGAACTGGGAGACGCTGCCCGAGAGCGTGCGCAACGCCATAACGGGCATGCTGGTGTTTACGGGCGTGGTGCTCATAGCGATAGGCGCAGTGCTCGCGTTCTCGGGCGTCAACCTGCCTTTGGGCGTGGGGCTCATGGTGGCGGGCGCCCTGCTGCTGTGGGCGGCGGTGGCGCTCAACTTCGCGTCAGTGCCGACGCAGGTGCAGGCCGTCCTCACCGTGCTCATGACGATACTGAGCGGCGCGATACTCGCGCTGGGCGTGATGCTCACGCTGTCGGGCGCGAACCTTCCGCTGGGCATCGCGCTCATGGCGGCCGGAGCAGCGTCCCTCGCGGGCGTGGTGGCCCTCAACTGGGGCAACATGTCCACGCGCGTGAAGGGCATCGTGACCACCATCATGCAGGTGCTGGGCGCGGCATTGCTGGCCATCGGCGCGATACTGGCCCTCTCTGGCGTGAACTTGCCACTGGGACTGGGGCTGCTCGCCGTGGGTGCGGTCACGCTCGCCGCGGAGCTGGCCCTGAACTGGGACACGCTGCCTAACGCCATCGAGGACACCATCCGCGTGATCACGCTCGTGACGTCCGTCGCCATGCTCGCCGTGGGCGCCGTCCTCGCGTTCTCAGGGGCGAACCTTCCACTGGGCATCGCGCTGCTCGTTGCTGGCGCGCTTGGGCTCACCCATTCCGTCGTGCTCGGCTGGGACAAGCTGCCGAGCAACATCCGAAACACGCTCGCGATAATCGAGGGCGTCGTCGGTCCCGCGTTGCTCGCGGTAGGCGCAATCCTCGCCCTGTCTGGAGCGAACCTCCCGTTGGGCATCGCGCTCATCGGAGCGGGAGCACTGGTCCTCGCCCACCTCGCGACGATCAACTGGAACACGATGCCCGAGAGCGTTAGGTCCAGCGTGAGCGCGATCATGGGCATCATCGGCGCGTCGCTCATCGTGATAGGCATCATCCTCGTGTTCACGGGCGTGGGCATCCCGCTGGGCGTAGCGCTGATAGCTGCGGGCGCCGCGTCGCTCATCACTGCCGCAGCGGTCAACTGGAACTTCCTCAAGGACAAGCTCGCCGAGGTCTGGCAGGGAATCAGGAACTACTGGGACACCCACATCGCGCCGTACTTCACGTTCAGCTTCTGGGCCGACCTCGCGAAGGGCGCCATGAACGGCCTCATCTCGGCCCTCAACTCAGGGCTAAGCGGCGTGGGCTGGTTCCTCAACTCGCTGCTGGACGGCGTGAGCTGGGTGCTCTCGTGCTTCGGCGTGGGCTGGTCCGGCTCCATCTCCATGCCGCAGATTCCCTACCTCGCGCAAGGCGCGGTAATCCCCCCGAACCGCGAGTTCCTCGCCGTGCTGGGCGACCAGACGAGCGGCACCAACATCGAGGCGCCCGAGGCGCTCCTGCGGCAGGTCGTGCGCGAGGAGGCGGGCGCGATGATAGCCGACGCCATGCTCGCGCTGTCGGGCAACACGGAGAGCGCGGGCGACGTCGTGCTCGAGGTGGACGCCACGGAGCTGGCCCGCGCGGCCATCCCCGGGCTCCGCTCGCTCGCGTCCACCGGCGAGGTGGGCGGCCTGTCCATCGCTTTCACGTAAGGAGGCGACATGGCATTCCTCTATGTGGGCACCGACCCGTCCACCCTGTCCGAGGTCCCCGCGCCCACGTCCTACACGTACGGCTTGCAGGACGTGAGCGCGTCCGACTCCGGGCGCACCAACGACCCCAACTGCACCATGCACAAGAACCGCGTGACGCAGAAGCGCAAGCTCAGCCCCAAGTGGGACAACCTGGGCGGCGCGACCATCTCCCTCATCATGCAGGCGTTCCAGCCCGAGTACGTCTACGTGCGCTACCTGGACGCCCTCACCAACTCGTACGAGACGAGGCAGTTCTACACGGGCGACAAGAGTGCGCCGCTGCGCAGCGTGACCATCGGCGGCGCGACCTACTCGTCCCTCTCCTTCAACCTGATAGAGGTGTAGCCAATGCGTTCGACTAGTGCGGCATTCGACGAGGCCGTCGCGCGCAACACACGCGTGCTGCTCAAGGCCACGCTGGGGCTGGCGGACGGCACCGTGCTCGAGCTGACTGGCGCGGACTTCGTGATGGGCGGGCTGAACGTCACGCAGTCCAGCTCGTCCAGCGGCTCGTTCGACATAGGCGCGGCCATCGTGGGCACGTGCGACGCGACGCTCGCCAACTACGACGGCAAGTTCGACCCCTACGACTTCACGGGCGCGACGCTCGTGCCGTACGTAGGCAAGGAGCTGGACGGCGGCAGGGTCGAGTGGCTGCGCATGGGCACGTTCAACGCGGAGCAGCCCGACTCGTACGGCTCCACCATCAAGCTCAAGTGCCGCGACAACCTCACGCTGATGGACGTCCCGTACTCCAAGGCGTCCACCAGCTACCCCGCCACGCTGCGCACCATCGCGAGCGACGCGTGCCTCGCGTGCGGCCTCACGCTGTCCAGCGTCGACTTCCCCCACGCGTCGTACGTCGTGTCCACGCGCCCCGATACGCAGAACCTCACGTGCCTGAAGGTGCTGGGCTACGTGGCGCAGGTCGCTGGCTGCTTCGTGACGTGCGACGACTTCGGTGCGCCGCGCCTCGCGTGGTACGACACGTCCACGTTCGAGAACGAGGGCTGGAGCGACGGCGGCTCGTTCGGCGGCGAGCTGACCCCCTACGAGGACGGCGACGCCGCGGACGGTGGTTGGTTCATGGGCGGCGGCGTGGCGCTGGACGGCGGCGCGCTCACAGGCGGCGCAGGGCACGTCCACCTCAGCGCGATAACGTCTCTCACCGTGTCCACCGACGACGTGGTAATCACGGGCGTGGAGGTCACGGCGGCGGACGAGCAGACGGCGGACGGCACCATCGGCGCTGACGGCGAGAGCACGACCTATGGCACGGCAGGCTACGTCCTCAAGATCGCGGACAACCCGCTCGTGTGCTACGGGCAGGCGCAGGCCGTCGCGCAGCAGATCGGGCCGTCCATCGTCGGCATGCGCTTCCGCCCGCTCAAGGCGAGCGGCATAGCGTCCCCCGCGTGGCAGGCTGGCGACGCCCTCGTGGTCACCGACCAGCGCTCGCGCACGTTCCGCTCGTGGATAACCACCATGACGTACAAGGCGGGCGGCTACGCGAACGTCAAGTGCGACGCGGCCACGCCCGCGCGCAACAGCGCGGAGTCCGCAGCGGTGCGCACGCTGTCCGTCGTGGAGGGCCGCAAGCTCGTGCGGGCCGAGAAGACGGCGCGCGAGGTGGCCGTGCGTCGCTTCGCGGAGCTGGTGGCGACGTCCTCTGGCCTGTACATGACCAGCGAGCCGCAGCCCGACGGCTCCACCATCTACTACGCGCACGACAAGAAGACGCTCGCGGAGTCCACCATCGTGTGGAAGTTCACCGCCAACGCGTTCGCCGTGAGCACCGACGGCGGCGAGACGTACCCCTACGGGCTGGACGCCACGGGCAACGCGATATTGCAGCGCATCTACACGATAGGGCTGGACGCCGACTACATCACCGCGGGCGAGATACGCGACAGGCAGGGCTACAACTTCTGGGACCTCGTGACTGGCGACTACCAGTTCGCGGCGACGGGCACCATCGGCGGGCGCAAGGTGTCGAAGCTCCTGCAAGACGTGGACGCCACCATCACCGACGTGGACGTGGAGTACGCCCAGAACCAGAGCAGCACCACCGCGCCGTCCACTGGCTGGTCGACCACCGCCCCCACGTGGCGCGAGGGCTACTACATCTGGCAGCGCACCGCGACCACCAACGCGAGCGGCACGACCTACAGCACGCCCACGTGCATATCGGGGCGCGAGGGCCACGACGGCACCTCGGTCACCATCCTGGGCAGCTACGACACGCTCGCGCAGCTCGAGGCGGCTCACCCCACGGGCAGCGCGGGCGACGCCTACATGGTCGCGGGCGACCTCTACGTGTGGAACGGCAGCGAGTGGGAGGACGTGGGCCAAATCCAAGGCCCGCAGGGCGAGCCAGGCACGCCTGGCGCCCCCGGTTCGAGCGTCACCGTGTCCAAGGTGGAGTACGGACTCAGCAGCAGCGCGTCCACGCAGCCGTCCAGCTGGTCGCAGACGGTGCCTACGAGCATCGCCAAGGGCCAGTGGCTTTGGTGCAAGACCACCTACAGCGACTCCAAGACCGCGATCACGAAGACCTACGTCGGCACGGACGGCGACCCCGCGTACGCCTACTCGGTCAACGCGACGCCAACCGCGCTTGTGCGCACGGAGGGCGGCACGCTCTCGCCGTCGTCCATCACGTTCTCCGCGACGAGGGCGCAGGGCACGGGCAACCCATCGGCCTACGCTGGGCGATTCAAGATTGACGAGTACGACGGCACGAGCTGGGCGAGCAAGTACACGAGCAGCTCCAACGAGAGCAGCAAGTCGTACTCGCCGACCAGCACGGCAAAGATCGTGCGCTGCACGCTCTACCTAGCGGGCGGCACGTCCACGGTGCTGGACGTCCAATCAGTGCCCATCGCTCAAGATGGCGCTACTGGCGGCACAGGCGCGAGCGGTGCGGACGCCTACACGGTGCTGCTCACGAACGAGTCGCACACGTTCGCGGCCGACATGTCCGCGGCCATCGCTGGCAACACGACGTCCAGCGTGGTGGCCTTTAAGGGCGCGTCGCGCATCGCGGCGACCATCGGCTCCATAACTGGCGCGCCCACGGGCATGAGCGTCACGACGTACAGCAACGGCACGACCAGCGCGTACTTCAAGGTGTCCGTGACCACGTCGCTGACCACGCGCAACGGCACGCTGACCGTCCCCGTGACGGTGGACGGCAAGAGCTTCTCGCTCGTCTTCTCGTGGTCGCTCGCGCTCAAGGGCGACCCGGGCGTCAAGGGTGACCAAGGTGTCGGCGCGTCCGCGATCGTGGAGCAGTACTACCTCTCTAACAGCTCCACCACGCAGACGGGCGGCAGCTGGTCGACCACGCAGCCCGCATGGTCCAGCGGCAAGTACATATGGACGAGAAGCAAGATCACGTGGACGGACAGCACGACGACGTACACCGACCCAGTGCTCGCGAAGGCGATAAACGGGGCGAACGAGACCTCAAGCGCCGCGAGCAGCACCGCGACGGCTGCGCAGACCGCCGCAAACGCCGCGAGCGCAAAGGCGGACGCCATCGACCTGATTCTCAACGGCGCCAACAAGCAGACGGAGATTTTCAACCGACTTACGAACAACGGCGCCATCGAGGGTCTGTTCATGCACGACGGGCAGTTGTACGTGAACGCGTCGTACCTGCAGACGGGCCTCATCACGGACAGCTCGGGCCTCGTGTACTGGGACCTCGACACGGGAACCCAGTCGACGTCGTGCGTGCTGCCCGTGCTCATCTCCGAGGACTCCATCAACGTGAGCGGCAGCCAGAGCCCGCACGGCTCGAAGACGTGCGGGATAGTCGCTGGCCAGTCGTACGTGATAACGTTCACGAGCGCGACCGTGCTGCCCGGTTCCCTGCGCGTGTTCCTCTCCAGCGGCGGGTCGGGCACGGGGTCGTACCAAGCGCACCCGACGCTCCTGGGCACCGTCGGCGGGGCCTACAGGTACGCCGCCGTGGTGCGCACGTCGGTAACGATGACTGCCGCATACGTGAGGTTCACGTGGTGGTGGACGACGAGCTACAGCACCGACGCGGGCTTCACCGTCACGAACGTGCGCGTCTACAAGCAGCCCGACACGGGCAACGGCACCATCGCCGTGTCCGCGCAGCCGTCCGACGGCTCGGACGCCATGAGCGCGATGCTGCTCGGCGGCTTGATAAGGGTCATGCACGGCCCCGGCTACTCGGAGCTGACCCCCGGGCGCCTGATGCTCAACGGCGACTGGGACGCGGGCAACGGCTCAGAGATCGTCCTGGGCAGCTCGGGCGGCATCCGCTACAACGAGAGCACGCACGAGCTGCTCATCGCCACGGAGGGGTTCGACGGCGCAGAGGGCACCCAAAAGGGCATCCGCATCGTGGACGACGAGATTGTGCTCGGCTACAACCTGAGCACGAAGTGCGCTGGGCCGCTGGCCATCACGAGCGCGACGGGGTATTTCGAACCGTCCAGCGGCATCACCGTGTCGCTGTTCAGGCTCGAGCTGTGGGGCAACATGGCGACGCTGCGCATCACGTTCAAGAACAACAACGCGATCGCGCTCAACTCGCAGGGAGTCCCGACGTCGAGCTGGAGTGTAGGCCACCTCGTGGGCAACCGCCGCCCGTCGGCGCCGTACGTCATGGCAACGGGAGCGTGCGGGAGCTACGGCAGCGCGACGTTCCGCACGGTCAACAGCAGCACACAGCAGACCCTATACCTCACGCACGTGGCGCAGTACGGGTCGTCCCCGTCCAACTCGGTGCCCGCGAACACGACCTTCCTGCTCTACGCGACGTATTTCATCGTCTAACCAAAAGGAGGTAGCACATGGCCATACAGTTTAGGCGCGGGCAGCACAACAAGTTCGACAAGACCAAGATGCTCGCGGGCGAGCCCGCCGTCGTGCTCGGGGGCGACCCCGACACCGCGGACGGCAAGGCGCTGTACATAGCGTTCGCGCAGGGG
>Ga0326513_10002477_pt1 | contig 13672 bp, 8 predicted proteins | sample 2_2465_0518_D_FD_203654 | JGI IMG/M metagenome (GOLD analysis project Ga0326513, IMG submission 203654) | Bovine rumen microbial communities from UC Davis, California, United States - 2_2465_0518 | ecosystem: Host-associated > Mammals > Digestive system > Stomach > Rumen | place: USA: California...
CGGCGGCAACGAGGCCTGGGGCGTTCTGATGGCCGCGACCATCGGTGTACCGCTCTATGCCTGCGGCGGCGGGACGATCCCGCTTCTGCGGGAGTGGCTTTGGGAAGGAATGAGCATCGGCAGCGCGGCCGCCTTCATGCTCACCGGTCCGGCCACCAAGATTACGAATCTCGGAGCGCTGAAAATCGTGCTTGGGATGAAGCATTTCCTGCTCTACTGGGCTTTTGTCCTTGTCTTTTCCCTGCTGACCGGCCTCTCGGTCAACCTGATTCTGTAATCCGTATCTGTAAAAAGGAGGATCCATGCATGAAGAAAACACTTTCTCTGCTGACGGCACTGTGCCTTGTCCTGGGCGTTCTCGCCGGAGGGATGGCTTGTGCGGAAGAACCGGAGAAGCCTGTCGTCTATTTTACGGACGACATCTCTCCGGAGGGTCTTGTCGCGGTCTATGAAGCGCTGAACTGGAAGCCCGTCGGCCCCGTGGCGGTAAAGCTTTCCACCGGCGAGCCGCCCTACAGCAACTATCTGCGGCCTGAGCTGATCGCCGACCTGGTGCATCTGGTCGACGGAACGATTGTCGAGTGCAACACGGCCTACGGCGGCTCCCGCGCGGCGACCGCCGAGCATTACCAGGTTGCCGAGGATCACGGCTTCACCGACATCGCAGACTTCCAGATTCTGGATGAATACGGCAGCATGGAGATCCCCGTCACCGGCGGCATACGCCTCACCGGCGACCTTGTGGGCGATCACTTCCCCGACTACGGCTCCTACATTGTGCTGTCCCATTTCAAAGGACACGCCATGGCCGGTTACGGCGGCGCGATCAAGAACGCCTCCATCGGTCTGGCTTCCGCCATGGGGAAAGTCCGCATCCATTCCGGCGGAACCAGCGACACCCACTGGCATGACGAGCTGCATCTTGAGTTTCTCGAAGCCATGGCCGAGGCCGCCAAGGGCGTCTGCGACTACCTGGGTGATCAGGTGGTCTTCATCAACGTCATGAACCGGATTTCCATTGACTGTGACTGCGACGGCTATCCCGAAGAGCCCGACATCCATGACATCGGCATCCTGGCCTCCACCGATCCGGTCGCGCTGGATCAGGCCTGTCTGGATCTTGTATGGGAGGCGGACGGAAACGAGAAGCTCCTGCACCGTATTGACGAGCTCGCCGGCCTCCATACGCTCGACCACGCGGACGAGATCGGGTTCGGCAGCCGCAGCTATACGCTGGTGGACATCACAAAGGCCGCCGACTAACGCAATGTCCTGCCGGTCTGAAGGTCATAGGTCCGGATGAAGCGATCCATCTCGATCCCTTCGTCCAGATACCGGCGCAGGATTTCTCCGCAGGCATGGCTGTCGCTGCCGGCGTGGTGGTGATCCAGCGCAATGCCAAGGCATTCGCACATGGTGTTGAGCCGGTGGTTTTCCGTCTCCGGATGCATCTGCCGGCTCATACGCACCGTACAGGCGTACTTCACCCTTGTCTGCCAGGGGATGTCATAGGCGCGGAGGCACTTGGCCAGCACCCCCAGGTCGAAGGTGGCGTTGTGTGCCACAAGGACGGCGTTCGAGAACAGCTTCTCCAGCTTTGCCCAGACTTCCGGGAAGGTCGGCTCCGCCTCCACGGCCGCCGGCGTAATCCCGGTGAGCTGGATATTAAAGGGGTCGAAATGCGTCTCGGGGTTTATGAGGGTATAGAACTCCTCCGCGATTTCTCCGTTCTCGATCACGGTGACGCCGATGGCGCTCATGCGGTCGTTCCGGCTGTTCGGCGTTTCCACGTCAAAGGCCGCATAGCGTCCGCCGGGGCTGACGCGGGTAAAGCGCCGGAAGACGTATCCGTCCCGCTCCACGGTCTCCAGCCACATCTGCGCGGGGCGCACCCAGAGCCCGTGTGCTCCGTAGAGGGCGCGATACACCACCATCGGCTCCTCGGTCTCGGAGTGCTGCGCAATGTCCAGCACTTCGTATTCCTTTCCCTTAAAGTGCCGGTAGCGCCCCGGCAGAATCTGTCTCTTTGCTTCTTCCAGCGTCATATCGTCTTCCTGCCCGGTCTTGCGACCGGGCTTTCCTTTCTCCTTTGTTCAGGCGCCCCTGTCATCCGTGACCAAATCTGCGGTGGTGAGCTCCGCCGCCCGGATCAGGTCCTGCGGACTCAGCTCCACCTGGGCCCCGACCTTTCCGGCACTGACACAGACCGTGTCGAACAGCTCCGCCGTCTCGTCCAGAAAAGACGGAAACGGCTTCTTCATGCCGATCGGGGAACAGCCGCCGTGAATGTAACCGGTCAGCGGAAGCAGCTCCTTCTGCTTGATCATGACGATGGCCTTCTCGCCGGAGACCTTTGCCGCCTTCTTCAGGTCGAGCTCCTCCCGCACCGGGATGACAAACACATAGTACTGTCCGCTCTTTCCCTCCGTTACCAGCGTCTTGAACACCCGGTCGATCTCCTCCCCCAGGAGTTGGGCGACCTCTACGCCGCTGAGACTTGCGTCCTCTTCATAAAAGTGGCTGACATACGGGATCTTCAGGCTGTCCAGGACCCGCATCACGTTTGTTTTTCCGGTATTTTTCATCGCGCTTCTCTCCGTTCCGTCCTCGCTGTTTCACCGGACGTTGATCATCTTTCGCCGTATTCTATCATCCGGCCGGCCGTCTGACAAGGGCAAGATTGTTCCCCCGCACGCCGCCGGTCCGTCCATGTTTTCAAAAGAGCGAAGCCGCCCGGAAGACCTCCGGTCGCTTCGCTCTTTCGCTGTTCTTGATTTTTTGTCTCTGTCAGGCGGGGCCCGGCTCCGGATTATTCACCGGCCAGCCTTCTGTACTTGGCATAGCGGCGGGCGGTGAACTCCTCCGCCTCGGCGAAGAGCTGCTCGGCGCGGTCCGGGAAGGTGCGCGTCAGGGAGGCGAAGCGGTTTTCGCCCATCATGTACTCCCGCAGCTTGCCGTTGGGCTCGCCGGAATCCAGGGAGAAGGGGTTCTTGCCTTCTTTTTCATTGTCCGGGTTATAGCGGAACAGAGGCCAGAAGCCGCATTCCACCGCCGCCTTGCCCTCGTCGATGGACTTGGCCATGCCCTTGGAGAGGCCGTGGTTGATGCAGGGGGCATAGGCGATCACGATGGAGGGTCCGTCATAGGCCGCCGCTTCCTTCAGGCACTTGATGAGGTGCTCGGGGTTGCCGCCGATGGACACCTGGGCGACATAGACATAGCCATAGGTGGAGAGGATGAGGCCGAGGTCCTTCTTCGGGGTTCCCTTGCCGGCCGCGGCGAACTGCACCGAGGCGCCGGTCGGGGTTGCCTTGGAGGCCTGTCCGCCGGTGTTGGCGTAGAGCTCATTGTCCATGACCAGGACATTGATGTTTCTTCCCGTCGCCATGACGTGGTCCAGACCGCCGTATCCGATGTCGTAGGCCCAGCCGTCGCCGCCCACCATCCAGACCGCCTTCCTCGTCAGGGCGTCCTGGCGTTCGCAGAGGAAGGTGATGTCCTCGCTCTGCTCCTCGGTTGCTGCAAGCGCGCTGCGTACCACGTCCGAGAGCTCGGCCGTCCGGTCCATGTCGTCCCCGTCGGCGAGCCAGGCCTCCAGCGCGGCTTTCAGGATTCCGTCTGCGGTGCTCTCGACGATGCTCTGTGCGTGCATTTTGACCTGATCGCGCATCTGTTCGGCCGAGATGCTGATGCCGAGGGCAAACTCGGCGTTGTTCTCAAACAGCGAGTTGGAGAAAGCAGGGCCGAAGCCGCGCTTGTTCACCGTCTGCGGATAGCTGGGCGTATAGAAACCGTAAGCCTGGGAACAGCCGGTGGCGTTGGCCACATAAAGCCGGTCGCCGAAGAGCTGGGTCAGGAGCTTGATGTACGGGGTCTCGCCGCAGCCCGGGCAGGCGCCGGAGAACTCGTAAAGCGGCTGCTCGTACTGGCTTCCCTTGGCGGAGAAGCGGGACATCGGATTCGCCTTTTCCGAGAGGCTCAGGCAGTGATCCCAGTTGGCCTGCTCGTCCAGCACGTCGTCCAGCGGGACCATCTTCAGGGCCTTCTCCTTGGAAGGACACACGTTGGCGCAGCTTCCGCAGCCCTGGCAGTCCAGCACGTCGACCTGGATGCGGTAGCGCAGGCCCTCAAAGCCCTTGCCCACGGCCTTCCTGGTGACGCAGGTCTCGGGCGCCGCGGCGGCTTCCTCTTCGGTAAACAGGAAGGGGCGGATCGCCGCGTGCGGGCAGACCAGGGAGCAGCGGTTGCAGCCGATGCACTTGTCGGCGTCCCAGACCGGGACGTTGTCGGCCACGCCGCGCTTCTCGAAACGGGCGGTGTCGGTGGGCATGATGCCGTCGGTGTATTTCTGGAATGCGCTTACCGGCAGCAGGTCACCCTCGGCGCGGTTCATCGGGATCAGGATCTCCCGAACGAATTCCGGCAGCTTTTCATCCGCTGTCTTCTCTTCGTCCTGAAGCTCCGCCCATTCGGCCGGAATGTCAATCTTCACGGCGTCGGTGAGGCCGCGCTCGATGGCCGCGAGGTTCATGTTCACGATCTTCTCGCCCTTACGGGAGAAGGTCTTGACCGCCGCGTCCTTCATATACTTCTCCGCCTCATCGATGGGCAGGACGCCGGAGAGCTTGAAGAAGGCCGCCTGCAGCACAGTGCTGGTGCGGTTGCCGAGGCCGATCTCGGCGGCAATGTCGGTGGCGTCGATGGTGTAGAAGTTGATCTTCCGCTCGGCCAGCAGGCGCTTGGCGCGGTTCGGCAGGTTGTGGACCAGCTGCTCCCCCTTCCAGCGGGTGTTCAGCAGGAAGATGCCGCCGGGCTTGACCTCGTTTACAATGTCATAGGTATGCATGTAGCTCTGCTTGTGACATGCCACGAAGTCCGCCATGGTAACGTAGTAGGTCGACAGGATCGGTTCGTGCCCGAAGCGCAGATGGCTGCGGGTCAGGCCGCCGGACTTCTTGCTGTCATACTGGAAGTAGGCCTGAACATACTGGTCGGTGTTGTCACCGATGATCTTGCAGGAGTTCTTGTTGGCGCCGACGGTGCCGTCGGAACCCAGGCCCCAGAACTTGCAGGAGATGATGCTCTTTCCGGAGGTGACGATGTTCTCGCCCACGGGCAGGGAGTGGAAGCCCACATCGTCGTTGATGCCGACGGTGAAGTGGTTCTTCTGCGCCGTCTTCATATTGTCGAAAACGGCCTTGATCTGAGCCGGCGTCGTGTCCTTGGAACTGAGGCCGTAGCGGCCGCCGAGGACCGGCAGGTGCAGGCCTGCTTCCAGCACCGCGGTGCTGACATCCTCAAACAGTGGCTCGCCCAGGGAGCCGGGTTCCTTGGTGCGGTCCAGAACCGTGAGGATCCGGCAGCCGGCCGGGATCGCCGCGGCAAAGTGCTTCAGGGAGAAGGGGCGGTACAGATGGACCTGAATGAAGCCGACCTTCTCACCGCGTTCGGTAAGATAATCCACCACCTCACGTACCGTATCGCTGACCGAACCCATGGCCACGATGACGCGCTCCGCCTCCGGGTCGCCGAAGTAGTTGAAGAGCTTATACTCTCTGCCGGTGAGTTCCGAGATCCGCTCCATGTACTCTTCCACAATGGCCGGGAATGCGTCATAGGCCGGGTTGACGGTTTCACGGTGCTGGAAAAAGGTGTCGTCGTTCTCACCGGTATGGCGGATGCTGGGGTGTTCCGGGTTCAGCGCGCGGTCGCGGAATTTTTTCAGTTCCGCCCGGTCCACCAGCTTCGCCATGTCGTCAAAGTCCAGAACCTCGATCTTCTGGATCTCGTGGCTGGTGCGGAAGCCGTCGAAGAAATGCTGCACCGGGAGATGCCCTTTGATGGCGGAGAGGTGGGCCACCGCGCCCATGTCCATGCATTCCTGCACACTGGAAGAGGCCAGCTGTGCCCAGCCGCTCTGACGGCAGGCCATGACGTCGGAGTGGTCGCCGAAGATGGAGATCGAATGCGTCCCCACCGAGCGCGCCGCCACGTGCATGACGGCCGGCAGCTGCAGCCCCGCGATGCGGTACATCGGCGGGATCATCAGCATCAGGCCCTGGGACGAGGTGTACGTGGACGCCAGCGACCCGGCCTCCAGCATGCCCTGCAGCGCGCCGCAGGCGCCTGCCTCGGCCTGCATCTCCACAATCCGAACCTGGGTGCCGAAGATGTTCTTCATGCCGTTGGCCGCCCACTCATCTACATGGGTCGCCATGGGACTGGACGGGGTGATGGGGTAGATGGCGGCCGTCTCCGTAAAGGCATAGGAGATGTAGGAGGCGGCTTCGTTGCCGTCCATGGATTTGAACACTTTTCTGTCTGACATTTCAGCTTCTCCTTTTTGTGGTATTCTCGCATAAAGAGATACTTTATCATACCACCGGCTTCTGAAATTGCTCTGAAAACAGCCTCCCCGCTACCTTATGAAATGTAAACAAACTGTGAATTCAAGATACTTTCTCTGCCTGCTGCTTTACATACCGCACCACATAGTCCGCAAAGCGGCGCGTTGCCGGACCGGCCCGATCCCCTGCGGCGATTGCGATGCCGATGGTGCGCTTCGCCTCCGGGATCAGCGGCAGCGTCAGCAGGCGGTCGCGCCGCCCCTTCAGCAGCAGCTCCGGCATGATGCTCATGCCGAGACCCTGTTCCACCATGGCGATGATGGCATAGTCATCCTTTGTATAAAAGCGGACGTTCGGTTCCACCCCCGCCGCTTCCAGCGCGCGCCGCGCGTCGTGGTCCGAGCTCTTCAGCAGGCTGATGAAAGGCTCCGTCTCGCACTCCACCAGAGGGAACTTCGGATAACTGGCAAAACGGCTGTCCAGCGGCAGGATCGCCAGCAGCCTGTCCTCCATCAGCGGAATGCATTCGCAGTCCAGCGCACAGGGGACGTTGACAAAACCGATGTCGATGCTCCCCTCCGAGAGCCATTCCTCTACGTCGTGATAGTCCCCGTTCAGCAGGCGGAAGTCCACATTCGGATAATCGCTCTGAAACTCCTTGAGCACCCCCGGAAGCCAGTGCACCGCCACCGAAGTAAACGCGCCGATGCGCACCGTTCCGGTGTCGAGGCCCCGAATCGCAGAGGCCGTCTGCTCCAGCTGCTCGGCACTGCTGAGGAGGCTGCGCACCGCCGGCATCAGGCGTTCCCCCTCGCCCGTCAGAGAGACGCCGGCCCGGCTGCGTTTCAGCACCGTGAAGCCCAGATCCTTCTCCAGGCTGTCCAGTGTATGGCTGACCGCGGACTGGGTTACGTTCAGCTGCCTGGCCGCCTGGGTCAGGCTCTCCAGTTCCACCACGGTCGCCAGTGTTTTATATTTTGTGAGGTTCATGTACCATCCCGCTCCCTGTCATTCTCCGTCTTTAGATGAATTGTTCTCATGTTTTTATGAGTAAAATTATTTTTGTTTCTATTATAATCAAAAAAACGGAATTATCAAGAAAAATCCCTCTCAAGGCCTCTTGCCGCTTTTTCAATTTCGGCTATAATTGCGTTTATCGCAAAGAAAAGAGAGGTATCCCGCTATGTCTTCATCCAGCATTTTTGTCTTGCTCGCCATTGTTATTTACCTGGTCGGCATGATTCTGATCGGGTATCGGCATTCCAAAGGCACCAGCACCAGCTCCGACTTCTATCTCGGCGGACGGAAGCTCGGCCCCGTTGTCGCCGCCATGAGCACCGAGGCTTCGGACATGAGCGCATACCTGCTGATGGGTGTTCCCGGCCTGGCGCTCTTCTGCGGTGTCGCCGAAGCCGGCTGGACCGCCATCGGCCTTGCGGCCGGCACCTATCTGAACTGGCTGATCGTTGCCCGCCGGCTCCGCATCTATTCTGCGAAGCTGGACGCCATCACCGTTCCGGACTATCTTTCAAAGCGCTTCCGGGACAACACCAAGCTCATTGAGACCATCGGCGCGCTGGTGATCATCATCTTCTTCGTCCCCTATACCGCTTCGGGCTTTGTGGCCTGCGGCAAGCTGTTTAACACCATGTTCGGCTGGGACTATGTTCCCACCATGATTGTTTCCGCCGTCGTCATCGTCGCTTACTGCACGATGGGCGGTTTCATGGCCGCCTCCATCACGAGCCTGATCCAGAGTCTGGTCATGACCTTTGCACTGATTGTGGTCCTGATCTTCGGCATCAGTGCCGCGGGCGGCTGGGGTGCCGTGATGGAGAACGCAAAGACCGTCCCCGGTTATCTGGACTTTTTTGCCAACACAAACATTCAGGCAGCCGAAGCCGGCAAATACGGCTTCCTCGCAATCTTTTCCACCCTGTCCTGGGGCTTCGGCTACTTCGGCATGCCCCACATCCTGATCCATTTCATGGCGGCAAAGGATGAAAAGAATATCAAGACCAGCCGCCGGATCGCTGCCTCCTGGGTTGTCATCTCCCTTGGCATCGCCGTTATCATCGGCATTGTCGGTTATGCGCTCGTGAATGCGGGTGTGATTGACGGCTTCGCCAGCAGTTCGGAAGCAGAGTCCGTCCTGGTCCGCGTCTCCGCCGTTATGAGTCAGAAGAACGTCTTCTTCTCCATCATCGCCGGCATCATCCTCGCCGGTATCCTCTCGGCGACCATGTCCACCGCAGATGTTCAGCTTCTGGCCGCCGCCTCCGGCATCACCCAGAACCTGCTGCAGAATGTATGCGGTCTGAAGCTCGATGACAAAAAGAGCCTTCTGATCGCGCGGATCGGCGTCATCTGCATCGCAATCATCGCCGTGTTCTTTGCCCTGAACCCCAACAGTTCCATCTTCCGCGTCGTCTCCTTCGCCTGGGCAGGCTTCGGCGCCACCTTCGGTCCGGTGATGCTCTTCTCCCTGTTCTGGAAGCGCTGCAACAAGTACGGCGCCATCGCCGGCATGCTCTCGGGCGCCGTGATGATTTTCGTCTGGAAATTCGCCCTGCGTCCCCTGGGCGGTGCCTGGGACATCTATGAACTGCTTCCCTCCTTCCTCGTCAGCTGCGTCATGATCGTCGTGGTAAGCCTTCTCACCAAAGAACCCGAGGCGGAGATCGTGAGGGAGTTTGAGAGCATCTGATCCCCTCATCCGATTCCCGCCGCTTCCATTTCCGGCAGGATATGAAAAATCCCCTCCGAGCGTCACTGCTCAGAGGGGATTTTTCTTATGTTATTCTTGTTTGCTTTGTGCTTCTTTCTGAACTGCGCAGCGGTTCTTCTTCAGCTCCTCAATGCGTCCGAGGATCATCTTTTCGTTATACAGGAAGAAGAGCCCCGCGCCGATCAGGCAGGTGACGGTCGCCACCACCGCGGTGCTGCGGTAGCTGGCCGGCGTCTTTGCCACGGTCATCGACGTGAACACCACCATGGCCAGCGCCTGACCCATCTTGAAGGCGAAGGTGCGCGCGGCAAAGAACATGCCGCTGCGGTCTTCTCCGGTCTCCAGGCGGTTCAGCTCCGCGACATCCGCCACACAGGCCTGGGGCAGGATGCCCAGGATGGCCATCGGCACAGACGCACAGACGGCCACGATGAAGCCCCAGTACAGGCCCTTTCCGCAGATTGAGGTAATCAGGAAGACCAGCGAGTAGGCAAAGAAGCCGGTGATGATGAGCTTTTTCTTTCCGAGCTTCGGTGCCAGCTTGTTGACCGCCGGATACAGCAGCACGCTGATGAAGGTCATCGTCGCCGTCAGGACAAAGGTCCAGGTATCCTCAATCTCCATGAGCTTGGTCTCATAAAAGGCCAGGCCCGTCTGGAACAGGGTCAGGGCAAAGAAGTAGATCACATCGCTGTAGACAAAGCGGCGGAACTGCCCGTTGGAGAAGGTCTTGAGCAGGGACCGAAAGGCCTTTGTCTCGCTGGGTTTGGAATCGATGTAATCCCGCTCCTTGATGTAGAGGGACGGAATCAGCATCGCAATGCAGGCGACGGCAGACATGATCGCCACCGCGAGGCGGACGGAGCCCGCCTGCCCCACCGCGCCCTGCAGGAACCCTGCCACGTTTGGCAGCATGAAGGAGATGCTCTGGCCTGCAATGAACGTGAAGGAGATGAAAGTCGAGACGTTGATCCGGTGCTCCTGGGTATCGCCCAGCTCCGCGATCAGCGCGTTATACGGGGTACAGAAGATGGTCATCACCAGATAGAACAGGAGCAGCAGCACAAACAGCAGCGCGTCGTTCACAACGGTGTTTGCCGTCTGGGGTATGGTGAACAGGCCGATGGTCACCAGCGCAAACGGAATCGCCACCGTGCGCATGAAGGGGATGCGGCGGCCGCCTTTGTAATTGCTTCTGTCCGACCATCCGGCGATCAGCGGGTCGGTAACGGCATCGAAGATGCGCCCTACCGCCAGCACCAGGCCGAACAGCGTCAGCTTGAAGAGGATCGGATTCTGGGTGATGCCGGAGGCGAAAATGCCGGTGTTCGGGTTCTGCGCATCCGGGCTGCCGGTGTAGTAATAGACCATCCAGTTGGACACGATGCCCGACAGCAGGCTCCAGCCGAACTGTCCGATGGCAAAGATCCAAAGCAGCTTGTTGGTGATCGGTTTCAGCTTCTTCGCATTCATAACGGGGTTCTCCCTTTCCTGATTTGTTGCGTGCAGTGCTTTACCGACTCATTGTAAAGGTCTGCCTCGAAAAAGTCAATGCAGTTTTCAGCTTTGTCGGTGTCTCAGTTCAGGGGGAAGCCCGCTTTGCGGCGGCAGGTTCGCCGCTTCTTACTCGTAATCGGCCACGTTTGTCCAGCTGAGCAGGAAGTCCCGCTCTTCAAGGTTTCCCTTGACGGACTGGGAAGCCGCCACAATCGGCATCCACTTCTGGACATAGCGTTTGTCCGTGCCGCTCTTTTCGCAGAAGAGGTTCAGGTATTTTTCGGCTGTCGCCGCATCTCCCGACAGATGGAAGGTGAGATAGGTCCGGGCCACATCCGCGGAGGCGTTGCCCTGGGTCGCATGGGCCCAGTCGATGATATAGGGCTTTCCGTCCGGCGTCAGCAGGACGTTTGACGGGCAGAAGTCGCCGTGGCAGAGCTTGTCATGCGTGGGCAGCCCTTCCAGGCGGATCAAAAGCTCGTAGCGTGTCACGGGATCCAGATCGGCCGCGAGGATCTTCCGGTTCATCTTGTCCTTCAGCCGGCTCAGAAGCGGGCTGTGTTTGGAATGGATCTGCATCTGGGTTTCCACCAGAAGGTCCAGATACTCGTCCTTCTTTTCCGGGTTGTCGCGCATCAGATGGCTCAGCGTGGTTCCCTCGATGAATTCCGATACAATCGCCCACTTGCCGTCGATGGTGGTGACTTCCAGGATTTTCGGCACGTACAGGCCCACATCCTCCACGCGGGCGTTGTTCAGCGCTTCGTTCAGGATGTCCGCCTTGGAAAACGTGCTGTTAAAAACCTTGACACAGCAGTCTCCGTCGCGATAGATGGTTTTTGTCTTTCTTTCCGCAATCACAGTATCCAGTTTCATGTGCTCAGCTCCTCTCCAACTGCATGGTGTCGGGCGTCTCCCTCTCCCGGAAGGTGTTTCCGTAATAGGCGTTCAGATACATCTGGCGGATCTCGCTCATCAGGGGATAACGGGGATTGGCTCCGGTGCACTGGTCATCGAAGGCCTGCTCCGTCATCTCGTCCAGTGTTGCGAGGAAAGCCTCCTCATCCGGCACATAGTCCCGGATGCTGGGCTTGATGCCGATTTTCTGCTTGAGATCATCGATCTTCCCGATCAGCGCCGCGACCAGCTCTTCATCGCTTCCCCCTCTGCAGCCCAGATAAGCGGCAATCTCTGCATAGCGGGCCATGGTGTGCGGGTGGTCATACTGCGGGAAGGTGCCCATCTTGGTCGGGACCTCGGCCGAGTTGAAGCGGATGACTTCGTCCATCATCAGGGCGTTTGCCAGACCGTGGGCAATGTGATGGAAGGCACCCAGCTTGTGCGCCATGGAGTGCATCACGCCGAGGAAGGCGTTGGCAAAGGCCATACCGGCCATGGTGGCGGCGTTGGCAACCTTCTCTCTCGCCTCCAGATCCGTCTGGCCGTTTTCATAGGCGCGGGGCAGATAGGTAAACAGCGTCTTCAGCGCCTTCAGCGCCAGGGCGTCGGTATAATCCGTGGCCATCACCGAGGCATAGGCCTCGAGGGCGTGGGACACCGCGTCGATGCCGGAGGAGGCCGTGAGGCCCTTGGGTGCGCTCATGTGCAGATCGGTATCCACGATTGCCATGTTCGGCATCAGCTCATAGTCCGCCAGCGGATACTTGATCCCGCTGCTCTCGTCCGTGATCACGGCGAAGGGAGTTGCCTCGCTGCCGGTTCCGGCCGAGGTGGGAATCGCGACAAAGTATGCCTTTTCGCCCATCTTCGGGAATTTGTAAATTCGCTTCCGGATATCCGAGAAGCGCATCGCCATATCGGCAAAGTCCGCCTCGGGATGCTCATACAGCACCCACATGATCTTGGCCGCGTCCATCGGCGAGCCGCCGCCCAGGGCGAGAATGACATCGGGCTTGAAGCTCAGCATCTGGGCTGCGCCGCGTCTGGCACATTCCAGGGTGGGATCGTTCGGCACGTCGAAGAAGCAGGTATACTGGATGCCCATTTTCTCCAGCTGCTCGAAGATCGGTGCCGCTGCGCCGGACTTATACAGGTGTGGACCGGTGACCACAAAGGCACGGGTCTTGCCCATCTCTCCAAGCTCGGCCAGCGCCGTCGGCAGGCAGCCCCGTTTGGTGTAGATCTTTTCAGGTGCGCGGAACCACAGCATGTTCTCCCTTCTTTCCACGACGGTTTTGATGTTCAGCAGGTGTTTGACCCCGACGTTTTCGGAGACGGAGTTTCCGCCCCAGGAGCCGCAGCCCAGCGTCAGGGACGGCGTCAGGGCGAAGTTATACAGGTCGCCGAGACCGCCGTGGGACGAGGGGGTGTTCACAACGATGCGGCAGGTCTTCATCCGGTCCTGGAACTCCGCCAGTTTTTCCTGTCCGGTAACCGTGTCCAGATAAATGGAGGAGGTATGGCCGCGGCCGCCGTCCTCGATCAGGCGCTCGGCCTTCGCGAAGGCGTCCTGCAGGTCCGCTGCACGGTACATCGCCAATACCGGGGAGAGCTTTTCATGGGCAAACTCCTCGCTCAGCTCCACCGAGTCGACCTCGCCGATCAGGATCTTGCTCCCTTCCGGAACCGTCACGCCCGCCAGCGCCGCAATGGTCGCCGCCGACTGCCCGACGATCTTCGCGTTCAGCGAGCCGTTGATCAGGATTGTTTTGCGGACCTTGTCCAGCTCGTCTTCTTTCAGGAAGTAGCAGCCCCTCGCCGCAAACTCACGCCGCACCGCGTCATACACGTTTGTATGGACGATAACGGACTGCTCCGAGGCACAGATCATGCCGTTGTCAAAGGTCTTGGAGTGGATGATCGAGTTGACGGCCAGCAGGATGTCCGCGGTCTCATCAATGACCGCAGGCGTGTTTCCCGCACCGACGCCCAGGGCCGGAGTCCCGGAGGAGTACGCCGCGTTGACCATGTTCGGGCCTCCGGTGGCGAGGATGATGTCCGCTTTTTTCATTAGCAGGCCCGTCATATCACGGGACGGCATGTCGATCCAGCCGATGATATCCTCCGGCGCGCCGGCCGCCACCGCGGCTTCCAGAACGACCTTCGCCGCCTCCACCGTGCAGGCTTTCGCCCGGTGATG
>Ga0326513_10002479_pt1 | contig 13663 bp, 20 predicted proteins | sample 2_2465_0518_D_FD_203654 | JGI IMG/M metagenome (GOLD analysis project Ga0326513, IMG submission 203654) | Bovine rumen microbial communities from UC Davis, California, United States - 2_2465_0518 | ecosystem: Host-associated > Mammals > Digestive system > Stomach > Rumen | place: USA...
CTATGGCGGAGTGGTTGACATTTGGCAATACACCTCGTCCGCAAGATTTAACGGATATAACGGAAACCTTGACGGAGATATATGTTACAAGGACTTCCCGACGCTAATAAAAGCAGCAGGAAAGAATGGTTACACAAAGCCCGCTGGAAAGACCCTTGACGCAAAGGGCATGAAGCAAGGCGACATCAACCTTGGAGTGTACGAGCTAAAGTCAATGCTTTCGGTGATGGAGGCAAAGGGCAAGATTTCAACGCATATCACCGTTGATGAGGGCTTCGGAGCAGGAACGACAGCGGTCGTAAATTCGCTTTTGAAGTCGTGGGGATATAAACCGAACGGCATAGCAGGAAAAGGCTTTGTGTATAAGATCACAGAAATGATGAAATAAAGGCGGGAAACCAATGAAAATAATTGAGCTGGCGACCAATGAGCTTATACCATACGAGAACAACCCACGAAAGAACGACCAAGCTGTGGACGCGGTCGCGGCAAGTATAAAAGACTTCGGCTTCAAAGTGCCGATTGTAATAGACCGAAACGGCGTTATTATCGCAGGGCATACACGGCTCAAAGCAGCCCGAAAGCTGGGGCTTGACAAAGTGCCAGCGATTATGGCTGACGACCTCACAGACGAGCAGGTACGGGCTTTCCGTCTTGCGGATAACAAGGTGGGGGAGCTGTCGGGTTGGAAGTTTGACAAACTGGAGAAAGAGCTCGCAGAAATAACCGTGGATATGCGACGCTTCGGATTTGAAGATGAAGAAGAAGCACCAGAGGAAATCGTCGAGCAGGACGGCAAAAGTTCCGACATTGTAACTTTAAGCTTTCAGCTGCACGAAAAGCAGAAAAAGCTTGTCGAGTGGGCAATGGGTGAGGTCGCCGATGAGATCACGGAAACCTTCGGAAATACCAACAAAAACGGCAATGCCATATATGAGGTCGTAAGACAATGGGCAGCATCGAGGAAGTGAAACCGTTGAAAATCCAAGAGCTTGACATCAACAAATTAATCGAGTATGAGAACAACCCCAGAGAGAATGAAGAATCGGTCGAACCAGTCGCGGAAAGTATAAAGCAATTCGGTTTCAAGGTGCCGATTGTAATCGACAAAAACAATGTAATAATAACAGGCCATACAAGGCTGAGAGCGGCAAGGCTGCTGGGCTTGACAAAAGTTCCAACGATACAAGCCGCCGACTTGACGGAAGATCAGGTCAAGGCTTTCAGGCTTGCGGATAATAAGACCGCAGAGCTGGCGGACTGGGATATTACCAAGCTTGCAAACGAGCTGTCGGTCATAGTAGACTTTGATATGACCGCTTTCGGCTTTATGGAGAACGAATTCAGCGAGGTTTATGCAGACGACTTCGGAGAGGAGTTCGACCTGCCGGATGGAGAACAAAACCCGATAAGGACAATGACGTTCTCACTGCATAAAGATCAAAAAGAGTTAATCGAATACGCAATGTCACTTGTAACAGACGATATTGTGGAGACGTTCGGAAACCTGCAGCAGAGAGGCAACGCACTATATGAGGTGGTGAGACAATGGGCAGAGCAAAGGAAATCAAGCTGAAAGTTATACCCTCGAAAATAGCAAACCCATTTATAAAAAAATATCATTACAGCGGCAAGATAGTAAACAATAGCAAGCTGCACTTTGGGGCTTTCCTTGACGGAAGGCTTCACGGCGTTATGAGCTACGGGCCGTCACTTGATAAAAGTAAAATAATAGGCTTAGTTGAGGGGACGGGCTGGAACGAGTTCATGGAGCTAAACAGAATGGCCTTTGACGACTACCTGCCGCGAAATAGCGAAAGCTACTGTATCTCAAAGAGCTTGAAGCTCATAAAAAAGAACGCCCCGCAGATCAAGTGGGTCATATCGTTTGCGGACGGCTGCAGCTGCGGAGACGGTACAATCTACAGAGCCAGTAATTTTGTGCTTACAGACATCAGGCCAAACAAGAGCATTGCAGTTCTACCAAGCGGCGAAAAGATACACCAAATGACGCTTGACAGCTCGCCCGATATGCCAAGACCAGAGCTGGGCGGCAAGAGCTACTATGACGTGACAGGTGGCAAGCGAAACTTTAAAAAATATGTCGAGTATGTACACGGTCAAATTTTAGAGGGCTTCCAGCTCCGATATATATACTTTATAGATAAGTCATACAGAAAACGGCTTACAGTTTCCGAAATACCATTCTCGAAGATAGACGAATTAAATGCGGGAATGTACAAAGGTGAAAAGATCACCCAGCAAGAGAGGCACGTCGACAGATAAGGCGTGCATATGCGTGATTAGTTCAACGACAGAATATCTCACAAACCTGTGAGAAGAAAGCGGTTTAACTCCGACTATCACGCTCCATAAAAACAAGGCGGTGAGGATAAGTGGCGAAGAATAAAGGCGGTCGCCCGAATAAGTACGAAAGCCACATAAAACCGTATTTGAAGCAAATAGCCGAATGGAAAAAGAACGGCGCAACAGACGAACAGGTCTGCGAACAGCTGGGCGTTTCAAAATCCGTTTTTTACGCGGCAAAAGCCAAATACTCGGAGTTTTCGGAAGTTCTAAAAAACAGCCGCGAAAATTTTGTTGCAGACCTCCGAGGGGAGCTGGCGCGGTTAGCGTTTAAACATAGCCTTGAAACGGTCAAGGTCTACAGCAAAACGGACGAAGGCGGGCAAACGGTAACTTACAAAGAAAAGACTAGCAAAGAGGTGGACGGCGACATTGCAGCTATTCACCTGCTGCTGAAAAACCTTGACAAAGACAACTGGGCGGACAATCCGCAGGGTTTGAAGATCAAGCAGCAGGAACTGGAGCTTAAAAAGCTAATTGCAGAGGCTGCCAATTTTGACTTAAATCTGGAGGGAGAAAAATGAAAGAGTGGGCAAAAAGAGCAATCAGGACATTCATTCAGACGGCGGTCGGCTATTTAGTTGTCGCCGTTCCTTCCGTTGACTTCAGCGGCGAAAGCAAAGCAATAAAAGCGGCACTGGTCGGAATAGGAGTGTCCGCGGTGGCTGCAGGAATAGCTGCTGCAATGAATATCAAAGAGGAGGAAACGAAATGAGCGAAACAGTATATGTTCGTGGAGACAGCGACAGCAACTTTATAGCAATGACAAAAGAAGAAGTCTATGCAGCAATTGTGGAAGCGGTAACAAGCGGAACAGTTGGCGATATTGACACGGGTTTTGTCACAACGATCAAAGAGCTGAACAAGGGGCAGGGGCTTAAATTCTGGGTCGGTACTACAGCAGAGTATGAAGCGATCACCGATAAAGAGAACAACGTGCTTTATATCAAGACGGACGACACCTCGGCGGCAGATATAAGCAGAGACTTCACTCAGGTAAATGAGGCAATAGAAACCATACAGAACAACCTCGCTTCACTCTCAGATCAGATTACAGAGGTGAGCGGCGGAGCAAACACGCATATAACTAGCGTGAGCAGCACGGCTTCTCTTGGGACAGTATTCGGCGCAGCGGCGGCAGGAATTACTATTTATACCGTTGCAGGAGTAACGGCTGGGATTTACCCGATTGATGTACCAACACCGTCGCAGTCAAGCAATGTGGCGATTGTAACGATCACCAAGGCAGGCAGCAACGGACATATGCTTTTTGAGTACGAGGGCGCAATGTACATATGCCATTTCTACACCAACCCTGGAGGAATGGCATACACAGAATGGTTTGAGATCACAACGACAAGCACGGAGGCTTAAACCATGGCTAACATCAACGGAAATGAAATATATTTCGGCATAATTGGTGAGGTTGGCAGTGGTGGAGGAGGCTGGAGCGACTGGCTTGTTAATTTAGTTCCAGCTATGACAAACTATACAACACCAAGAGGAGAAGTTGTCTATAGTGGAAATTATGGCACTGGGGCAGACGAAACGAGGCTGGCGTGGACTGCATTTGACGGCATCGACAGTCAGACATATTCTTCCAGCGCATGGAGTGATGACAGAAACCCAATTGACGGAAGCCCCAACAGCGTTTACTGCGGTTATATATTCCCGATGGGAATCGAAGTAAAAGTCGATAACGTGGAAGTTGCGAGCTTTTCAGATCGAAATTATGATGCAGTAATACAGATATATGACGGAACAAACTGGACGACAGCGGCAAGCAATATTTCAATACCAAGCGGCGGTTATAATAAGCAAAGCGTTTCTCTGGGGGGAGCGATCTGCAAAGGGGTCAGGCTTTGCTTTGTAGGCGGTGAAGCATATATGGCTCAACCAAGATATGGCTGCGCTATATGCGAGATCAATGTGTATGGGTATACAAAATGTGGCGCAACCTGAGTGAATTTTACATCAGCAAAGAATGGCGCAGCTTTCGAGAAGCGTTAATTCACGAACGAACCAACAAAGCGGACGGCATACTTTATGACGAATACAGCGGAAAGCCGCTGCTGAAAAGCTATGACATAATAGCACACCATAAACAGCAGCTGACGCTTCAAAATGTAAATGATTTCAGCATATCGTTAAATCCCGAAAATATAATGCTTGTATCACACCAGAGTCACAACGAAATTCACGCCCGCTTCGGATATACGCAAGGGCGAAAAGTATATTACATATACGGCGCACCGTGCAGCGGAAAAAGCAGCTGGGTGGAAAGCGTAAAGGGCAACAGCGACCTCGTGGTCGATATAGATCTTATATGGCAAGCAATCACGGGCGGAAGAAAATACTTCAAACCAAACGCCTTGAAAACAAACGCGTTTGACCTATACGCACGCCTGCTCGATATGGCAAGAACCCGACAGGGCAGGTGGGAAAGAGCCTACATAATATCAGGCGGCGCACGCAAAGGAGAAAGGGAACGGCGCGTCAGAGAGCTGGGGGCTGAACCAATCTTCATAAATACAGATCAGGAAACCTGCCTGCAGAGATTACACAGTGACCCAGAGCGGTCAGATTTCAAAGACCAGTGGGCTGGATATATAGCCGACTGGTTCAACGCATATCAGGAGTGAGAACAGCAGGAGTGGAAGTTATAACAATAATATCTGCAATCACCTCAGCCCTCGGAGTGGGCGCGATCATCAGCGGCGGCATAAACCGACGCATGACCAAAGCGGGAAAGGACGCAGAGGAAAAGGAAGCAGCGCGAACCAAAGAAATGATTTTACTCCTTACGGGGGTAAAGGCAGCGGGGGCGTTGAGCTATGCCACAGCGGTCGCAATCAAACGCGGGCACGCAAACGGAGAAGTCGAAAAAGGTGTGGAAGCATATGAGACATGGGAGAAACAGCTCGACAAATTTCTCGTAGAGCAGAGTGCGAAAAATTGAGCGGAAAGTTGGAGACATACCCCTCCCCCCACAAAACGCAAGGGGAGGCAGCCGCAAACTGCGATTCGAGCCTCCGATTCGCACGGAGCAAAAAAATGAGATTTTTTGAAAAATTTCCAGAAAAAAGCTGAAAGCCGAAAAAAAGGATTTGAAAACTCCGAAAAAAGCCAAAAAAGACGGAGGGGAAAATAAAATGCAGGGCTTGACCGATACAAACCGAATAACTGAGCGATACAAACAGCTCGTCGAGATCACCGACAAGCTCGGAGACGATAAAAAGGCGGTTGTTGCGCCGCTTATAACAGAGATCGTCTTCATGGAGGGCAAGCTGGAGAGCCTGCGAGAAATGCCGCACCTGCGAATTCACCCAAAGAACCCAGAGCGGCAACAGATCACACCAGCGGGCAAGCAGTACAAAGAGACCATGCAGGCATACCTCAACGCGGTCAAAGTGATAATGAGCGCACTATATAAGACCGACACCAGCGCAGCCGATGAGCTGCTGGAGAAGCTAAAGGAGTTCGAGCTTTGACCTTCCTCGAAGAATACCGCCAAATGATAAAAGCCCGCGAGGTAATCGTCGGTGAGTGGATAGAAAAAGCGGTTGACATATACTGCGAGGATTTGAAAAATCCCGCCTACATATACGATACGACGGAGGCACACAAACGCTTCAAGTTTCAAGAGACCTTGTGCCTTCAAAGCAAACAGCCTTACTACATGAAGCCGATCAAACTCATGCCATGGCAAAAGGCATTCTGGGAATGCCTTTACAGTTTCAAAATGTCGGACACGGGACTGAGGCGGTTCACGGAGGGAATGCTTGAAGTCGCCCGAAAAAATGGCAAGTCAACGATGTTCGCAGCAGACGGAAACACTGATTTGTTTGTCGGAGAGGGCGGTGCGGATATATGCTGCGCCAGCAACGATGACCGACAGGCAAAGCTCATATGGTCGGAAATCGGAGGAATGCGGTCGAGGTTAGACCCGAAAAAGGTATTGACAGGACAGAACCTCACGGAGATCAAGAATTATGTTCGAAATATAACGGTTTTCAGACTTTCGAGCAAGACCCAGAACAAGGACGGCTTCAATATTTCCAAGACCTACCTCGACGAAAGTCACGACATGGAAGATGACGAAATAGCAGAAGCCTGCTGGCGTGGAATGAGCAGCAAGGACGAACCGCTGTTTTTGAATTGCACAACACAGGGATTTGTCGCGGAGAAATACCTCGATAAAAAAATACAGTACGCAAAGGACGTGCTGGACGGAATAAAAGACGACCCGCACTTCATGGCGTTTCTGTACGAGCAGGACAGCGAAACCGAGGTGTGGCAAGACGAAGCAAGCTGGGAAAAATCAAACCCGTCCATTCGGTACGGAGTAAAGAAAGTGGCAAAGCTCCGTCGAGACATAGAGGTGGCAAAGACCGACAAGGGCGCAAGAATTCACCTGCTTTGTAAAGATTTCAATATCAAGCAGAATTCAGCGCAAGGCTGGCTCTCAGAAAGCGACTTCACATACAATCAGGAAATCAAAGACCTCGAGGAATGGCGCGGCTGCTATTGCCTGGCTGCGGTTGACCTCGCGGAAACGACCGACCTCACAAATTGCAAATTGCTATTTATGAGAGACGGCGACCCAACTAAATATATATATAGCCATTACTGGCTGCCCGAAAGCAAGCTGACCGACAGCAGCGACAAAGCAGCGGGTGCGGAATACAAAGAGTGGGCTCGGCAAGGACACCTCACAATCACGGAGGGAACGATGACCGACAACACCCTCGTGGCGGACTGGCTCGCAGAGCTAAAGTGGCGGTTCAATATCCGCATACTCGTCTGCGGTTACGATCAGCGTTTCAGCAAGGAGTTCTTAAACCGTATGGACGAATACGGAATTCAGACCGAGCTTATACAGCAGGCGGCAAGCGTAATGAGCACGCCGATGAAATGGGTCGAGGCAGACTTCAAGAAGCAGGCGATTAATTACGGGCTTCACCCCGTAGACCGCTGGTGCTTCGGGAACGCCTGCATTCAGGTCGACAACCTCGGGCGCGTGATGTGCGTGAAGCCAAAAGGACAGCACAGCCGACGAATTGACGGAGCGGTGACGATAATAATTCTATACGCGACGCTACAGAGGTTTCAGTCGGAGTTTATAAAGTACATAGCATAAAGGGAGTGATTAAAACGGGCCTATTTGACAAGCTATTTCACCGACAGCCAAAGTCAAGCCGCTTCGCGCCGACGCTGGACGGCTTCGTGCCGATCTATACTCAATTCGGTACAAACATATATGCCAGCGACGTGGTGCAGCAGGCTTTGAAATGCATAGTTGACGAAACAAAGAAGCTCAACCCGACACACGTCCGTTACAAGGGTAACGACCCCGTGCCAGTAAAAAGCACGCTGCAGGACGCACTCGAAAACCCGAACCCGCTAATGACAACAAGCGAGTTTCTGGAGAAAACAACGTGGCTGCTTTTGATGAACTATAATGCGTTTGTAATCCCCGTTTATAGAACGTGGACGGACGCAAAGACGGGGGAGGAGCGGCGCTATTATGAAGCCCTTTACCCGATAAACCCGACACAGGTTGACTTCATAGAGGACGCAGGCGGGCGGCTTTTTGTAAAGTTCTGGTTCTTGAACGGCGACACCACAACCGTGCCTTACGACGATGTTATTCACATCAAATACAACTACTCCGTTAATCAGTACATGGGCGGAAATGAACTCGGGCAGCCAGACCACAAAGCCCTGCTGAAAACGTTAGAGCTCAACGAAAAGTTACTGCAGGGAGTAGCAAAGAGTATGAATGCCAGCTATGCCGTGAACGGCGTGCTTAAATATAACACATACCTTGACGAGGACAAGCTCAAAACAGAATTACAGCAATTTGAACGGAAGCTCGCAAGCAGCGAAAGCGGCATTTTGCCAGTTGATCTTAAAACAGAATTCACACCGCTGGAGCGCAAAGCTCAGATTGTAGATAAAAACACGCTGAAATTCATAGATGAAAAAATTCTGCGTAATTTCGGAGTGCCGCTGGCAATTCTGACAGGCAATTACACCAAAGAGCAGTATGAAGCCTTTTACCAGAAAACGCTCGAACCGCTTATTGTGGCAATGAGCCAAGCGTTCACAAAGAAGCTTTTTACCGTCAGAGAGAAAGCATTCGGCAACCGCGTGGAGCTATACCCGAAAGAGCTAATCTTCATGACGGTTACGCAAACTCTGGAAATGATAAATGTTTTAGCTCCGCAGGGCGGTGGTTATGTAAACGAGTACAGAACATGGCTCGGACTTAGACCGCTCCCAGAGCTGGAGGGCAAACGATACATGAGCCTTAACTGGATAGACGCAGAAAACGCGGCGCAGTACCAGACGGGTAAGAACGTCAATGTTGATATAGTAGACGAGGAAAAGGAGGAAGTTTGATATGGTAACATTAAATGGAGCGTGCGCAGATTATAGATGCAAATCAACCGACACGAAGCCAAGTGACGCGGGAGAAAATGCGCTGCTGCTGGAGGTTGACACTGGGGACTTTTACTATTTTTCAGACGGAGAATGGGCGAAAGTGGGCGAGTAAATGGATTTTTACAAAATTTTAATGGGCGGAGTAGGCGTCGGAATGAGCAACTTTGACAGGCTCTTTGCAGAAAAACACGGAGGTGGAGCACTGACGAAAATCTACGCATGGCACATCGACCCCAATGAAAGTGATCCTGAATCTGCGGTGACATATCTCGAAGATGCTGTAGGCATGACTCCTGCAAAGATGACTGCTGACGGCTTTGACTATGGCTCATGGGCTGGAGCTTTCTTCATGCCTAAGCCTTGTATGCTCAAATTCGATGGCACGGTAGATTATTACCTTGACCCTGACGATTATTCAAAGAAAGCGGACGGAACGCCCAGTGATTACAATAATCTTTCCTACGAAGGTAATGTTATGCTGGAATTTCCGAAGATCTGGTACAAGTTTGTTGCAGGCGAAGCGGCAGGAGAAGGATATTTCTACGTTTCCAACAGAAAAATTGATGATACATATCATTGCTGGTGCAACTATGACAGCCTGAATCACGAAATAGATCACTTCTATATGGCGGCATACAACGGCTGTATCTATGATGGAAAGCTCAGGTCTATATCAGGATTAAAGCTGACCCCTTGGAGCACCACAGCCTATTCCGCAAGCTCCACCTATAATGTCGGTGCAAAGGTGCATTATGGCAACAATATGTATCAATGCACGACCGCTGTAACGGAAGCAGAACCTTTTGACCCTGAAAAGTGGGAACAGTTCGCCTATAACGGAATGACTGACGGCACACAGGAGGTCAATGCAGCTCTGGCAATGAACACAAAGTCAAGCCCTGAGTGGTACACAGGTGTGCTGGCTGACAGACAGCTCATTACAGGGCTTTTGACCCTTATGAGTAAAAGCCTTGACAGTCAGGGCAAGTTCGGCAGAGGTGTCGACAGCGGAAGCCGGGCTGCAAAAGTAGCCTACATCACAGGCAGCCTTGACGACAAGGGGCTGTTCTATGGCTCAACGACCAACGGCAGCACTGCGGTCAAGACCTTTGGCATGGAGAACTTCTGGGCTTGCTGCTGGCATAGAACAGCAGGCTTGGTGGGCGCTAACAATGGATTTAGATACAAGCTCACCTATGGCACCGCTGACGGATCAGAAGCGACCTCGTATAATAGCAATGACGCAAATTACAATCTGCTGGTATCCACAAAGCCCGGCGCCAATTATATCAGCAAAATGGTCTATGGCAATCACGGTTTTATGCCCCTGAGTGTATCGGGCGGCTCAGCCAGCAAGTATTACTGTGACTATTACTATAACGGCAACGGCTTTGCCGTCTTTGGCGGTAGCTCCGGCTATGGTGCGCGTTACGGCGTTTGGTGTCTCGATCTGAGCAGTGCTTTCGGCATTCGGGACTGGAGCATTGCGGCTTCCCCTTCTTGCAAACCACTTGCGTGAGGGAAGGGGTTCGGGGATAACCGTAGGTGTCCCCGATGAAAATAAACATAGGGACTTACAGTGCGCTTTGCCCTCTTTGGCGGTAACTCCAACAATACGCAGAAAAATAGCCATAAAGACCTATAGGAAGGCAAAGCATATAAATAAAAAGGAGGGTCAAAAATGTGGTATAGATCGGAGAGTGGTGAAAAACCATTAACCGTAGATAAGTACAGCTCAAAAATATGGGTATATATGACCCGAAATGTTGTAATAGAAAGACGTGATCCCGATGATGACGAATTCATCACTTATGTTTATGATGAAATCAAAATCACAAAAGAGGACTATGCTGCTATAGTTGCTTCTGATGATACAGAAAAATACAAAGAAAAGTATGATCTGAATGACAGCGAGATACAGATACTGAAAGAGAGTGCAAATAATGGCTGACACTACACACAAGGAGAGTGGAAAAATGAAAGCAAAGCTTGAACAACGCTCATATAATTTCGAGATCAGGGCGGAAAAGACCGACAACGGAAACGTGATAACAGGTCGCCCCATTGTATACGACAGCAAGACCGACCTCGGATTCTTTGACGAGATCATAGAGCGCGGAGCTTTAAAAAACGCCGACCTCACAGATGTTCGGTTTTTGGTAAATCACGACGTTTCAAAAATCCCGCTCGCAAGATCGAGGCGCAACAACGGCAACAGCACAATGCACCTGACCGTTGACGACGACGGAATGGGAATTCGTGTGACGCTTGACACCGAGAACAACAGCGAGGCACGCGCCCTTTATAGCGCAGTGCAGCGCGGCGACATTTCGGGAATGAGCTTCATGTTCAGCATAGACGGTGAGGAATGGGAAAACCTCGAAACAGATCACCCCACCCGCCGCATTCGTTCAATAGGTACGGTCGTGGAGGTTTCAGCGGTGACATTTCCCGCTTATTCCGACACTACTATAAATGCCCGAGGCAAGGAGACGCTGGACAGCGCACGGCTGGCGTTGGAGAACGCAAAGCAGCAGCGGGCAAAATCGGTGGACACCGACGACACAAACACACTGGAGCTTTTAAAGCTCAAAAATGAAATTTTAGGAGGTTACTAAAATGAGAGAGTATTTGCTTAGAAAGCAGAAAAGACTTGAAGATCAGAGAGCAAAGCTGCTCAAAAGATCACAGGAAAGCACCGACGTGAACGAGGTGCGCGAAATCAACGACCAGCTGATGGACATCGCAAACGAGCTTCACGACATAGCAGACGCGCTCGCTGACATTGGCAATGGTGACAGAGAGAACGGCGGCAATGGCGACGAAAACAAGGGAGCAGCTCAGGAAGATCAGAGAGAACTTCCTCCCGCAAATGCAGAGCGGAGAAACGGAGGCGTTGCTGCAGTCGCAGGCTTTACCACAGCAACAGCGCAGGAAAGAAACGCTGACCCGTTCGCTTCAATGGAGTACAGAAAAGCGTTCAAGGCATACGCACAGAGAGGCGTGCCCATTCCTGCCACACTCGCAAAGAGAGACAACGTGCCTGCAAACACAACCGACCTTGGCGCAACAATCCCGACAACCGTGCTGAATGAGTTCATCAACGAAATTCGCAAGGTTTACGGTCAGCTGTACGCAAAGACCAGAAAGCTCAACATTCAGGGCGCGGTTAAAATTCCCATTTCTGAGCTGCAGGCAACATTCAAGTGGGTAACGGAAAACACCGTCAGTCCCAGACAGAACGGCGGAAAAATTGACGAATTCGTCGAATTTTCTTACAATATGGCAGAGATCAGAGTTGCACAGACCCTGCTCTCTTCAATCGTAACGCTTGACCTTTTCGAGCGCGAGATTGTAAGAATTATGACCATTGCATATATGCAGGCAATGGACAACGGCATTATTAACGGCACAGGTAAGGGACAGATGCTCGGCATTCTGAACGACCCCAGAGTTACAAACCTTGCGGGTCACACAATCCAGATGAGCGCGGCAGACATGAGCAACTGGACAGCATGGAGAAAGAACTTTTTTGCAAAGCTGCCCCTGGGTTACAGATCGGGCGAATTTATTTTCGCACTTTCGACCGTTGAAAGCTATCTGGAGACTATGGCAGACGCTAACAACAATCCTATTTTCAGACAGGCGACTGGCCTCGAGGTAAACGACGGAGACGCAAGAAACCCCAACGGCCGTTTCTTTGGCCGCGATATTTCGCTGGTTGAACCCGACATACTGCCCGATTTCGACGCAGCAAGTGCGGGTGATGTTATCGGAATTTTCTGGCAGCCCGAGGAATACGCGATAAATACAAACATGGAGTTCGGTATGCGTCGTTGGTTTGACGAGGACAGAAACGAGTGGGTGAACAAGATGTTAACCGTCGTAGACGGCAAGGTTCTGAACCCTATGGGCTTCTATCTTATTACCAAAAAGTAAGGAGCGGTGAACAATGGATAACACAATCACAGCTTTGCAAAATCTTTATGTTGCACTCGGAGGCACAGCCTCCGACGTTGCAAACGTTACAATTATACCCGACATGATCAACGCTATTGCCGAGCAGGTAACTGCAAACAAGGCAGCAGCAGAAACAACAGAGGAGGAAAAGAACAATGATTAATCAGGACAGAATTGTGCCAATCACAGCGGTCGACCTTATCACAATGTACGGACTTGTTCTCGCGCTTGCAGCAGATACAGCACCGACAAAGCTTGACGCAACCGACACCGCTGGTGATTTCGAGCAGGACACCAACAGCGCAACAGTGCTCTGCAGCGAGCCTGTAAAGACCTTTGGCTTCGGCGACGGAGTAACAGCAGGAACAGCTTACTTTGTGGCGGCTTACGACTACAGCGGTTTCACACTTAACGGAGCAGCAACAACCACCGCAGGCGCAACAGTCGAGGCAGACGGTCGCACACTTTACAGCGCAACGCTGGCAGACGGAGCTGTGACAATCGCAAAGGTCGGCTTCTAAGATCAGAGAGGAGTGAGCAGCAATGACCGACGCTGAAATTTTGGCAAAAGTCAAAGTTGGACTGGGAATAACAACAGACTATCAAAACGACCTGCTGCAGCTGTACATTGATGACACAAAGGCGTTTATGATAAGCGCGGGCGTTTCGGCGACCGTTGCAACCAGCAACGCGGCGGTCGGCTGCATACTTCGAGGCGTGGCTGATCTTTGGAATTACGGCAGCGGCGGCGTGAAGTTCAGCGAGTATTTCAAACAGCGAGTAATTCAGCTCGCTGCCGAAAGCGCAGGTGGCGCAAATGTATAGACCAGCAGAGGCGGCAGAAATGACAACCCCGCTGATTTTGCAGACACCGACAATGACCAAGTAC
>Ga0326513_10002480_pt1 | contig 13663 bp, 21 predicted proteins | sample 2_2465_0518_D_FD_203654 | JGI IMG/M metagenome (GOLD analysis project Ga0326513, IMG submission 203654) | Bovine rumen microbial communities from UC Davis, California, United States - 2_2465_0518 | ecosystem: Host-associated > Mammals > Digestive system > Stomach > Rumen | place: USA...
CCAACTGTGGTTGGTATGGCAGTGACATGCAAGTACTAGACGAAGAACAGTAACTATAAAAAATTAAGCACTATGAATAAAGTAATTTATGTAACTCCAGAATGTTGGTGGTCATCTGACGATGGTAAACTCGAATTCGAAAGAATGTCAGACAGTGAAAAGCTGAAAGAAGCTCGTAACAATGACAAGATGGTGATATATTCGCTTGAAGATTTTCAGAAAGTCTTTAATGGCGAAGAGTTTGACGAAGGAATCAGTGATTTAGGTTATATCTTTTTTGTACACGAAGATGAGTAAAGCACCGTTTTACAAAGAGCTTGCAGCTTTGACCGCAAAAGGCGAAGCTGCAATCAAGGAAATATTGGCCAAGCATGAGGTATGCAATTTTGTTGCAGCTTGGAAATATCTCTTTGATGAAAATGTTTCGTCCCTATATAACGAGGAAACCAAGACAGTGCTCGACCCTCAAATGACAATTGAGGAAATGAAGAGTGTCACGAAAGAATTCGTGCAGTTTTGGTTTAATCAAGACCCATATTTCCTTACCATCTATTCGGGAATTGTTGGAGAGTGGGTTAATGATGCAGCTCGTTTGTGTTGCGCACGTTTGAATGCCAAAGGGAATATCGAGATTCTTGTTTGTTACAACGATGACAACAAAGAGCTTGTGTTTGATTGGGTTGACATTAAAAGTCACCACTTCGACCCAGCATATAGGTATCACTTGTATTCTCGACTTTCCTATCTCTTGGAAACGCTTGGATTTTAATAAGCCATAGTGTATATATTATTTTTATAATTCAATTCGTACTCACTCGTGAGAGTGGGTGCGAGTTTTTATATATAAGGGTACTTAATTTAGTACCCTTTTTTTATAAAATAATTGTCTTGCGGTTTGGTTATGTCATCAAAAATGTGTATCTTTGCAGCGCGAAACAGAAGTGAGCTTCTGAACACAGAAAATACGACTGTCACTTGGTTTTATTATATTTTTTATATATAATAACAGTATGGAAAAGATAAATCTAAATTGTTTTGTAATAATAAAGAATGGCCGTTTTGTTAATCGCTTCAATAGTGATTTAATGACAGTAATATTAGACCAATGTTCATATATCAGTGATATTATGGATATTGAAATGGATAGAATTGTAGATGTTTTCGGAAATGAATTATTTGCAAAAGGAAAAGCTCGATTTAATGATGACTTCTATGAAGTAAGGCTTATTGGAGAGATTGAAGTTAAGGAAGACGAGCTTGACTTGTTTAATGTCTCTGATGATGTAGATGAAGGCTATGAAATCATAAAGAAGCAAGTTAATGATAATCCTATATATGTGTTTTTAAGGAAAGATATGTATTCTTTCTTGGAGTTTCAAGGAGCCGTGTACAAGGATTTTGATGGGGCTGTGAATGGAGTTTGTACTGACGTGATGGAATACTTCAAATTTGAATTAGGAAGCAATGGAGGGGCATTTATGGCCAAACTGACGAATGATTGGAATACTTATGGAGTGGCTAACTCTGATGACTTCAATACTGTGAACTATTATATAATAAAGATTAATACATTATATAATATATATAGTGAAGAAAAGGATTTGCCTCATCCAATTAAATAAAGCAAACCAACTCAACATATACTGTTGGGTTGGTTTTTTTCTGTTTTGAAGGAAACCCTTCTGTTTCGCACTGCAAAGATACGACATTTTTGCGACATAACCAAACCGCAAGGCGTTTTTTTTCAAAAAAATTACTCAAATGTTAAAAGTGTTAAAATGAAATGTTAAAAACCCGTTACGGCTTGCATTATTGAGAAAAAAGCCCTATCTTTGCACCGTCAAAATAAAACAAGTAAACACTATGGACAAAAACGGTAAAACAACAAGCCTACAAGTAGTAGGTGAATACGAGGGCTTTGATATTGTCAAAGTGACAGTTAAGCACCACTATGAGAGTTTTTACGGTCATTATGACCCATATTTCGTGTGCAAGACTGAAAGTTATTATACTTTCTGCAAGCATGGCGAAAACACGCGCCCAAGTCAGTTCTATAATGTGGAATGCAAGTCAAGACTTGAATGTATTGAGTGCATTACCAAATTCCTCGAAGACGATTCACTGTATTTTACGGAAGCAGAGCGCGAAAAATACATATACACGCCCAATCGCAAAAATCAGTGGTGCTTCAACTATTCTTCAATTATGGCATTGATGCGTCAGCATCAGAAAGCCACCAAACGAATCCAAGTGCTTTTGGAAGACCGTTTGGAAGATGCGAATTTTCATGGTGCATGTGGTTTGCTTTGCAAGAAAGACTATGCAGCATTTGAGGCATGGGCAAGAGTGAATCTTACACTTCGTGAAAAGTTTGAGGTGTACACGAATACGCAGAAGACGCGCATGAAAGACCCCAAACGGTTTGAAGAAGGTTTAGCACAAGCCATTGCAGCCTATCTTGCGACACAAAACGTACCACCTACATCGGTTGAAGTGAAATTCATCGAGAATTGGTAAAAAAGTGTTAAAAAAATGTTAAAACCCCGTTGCGGTTTGGAAATTCCGAAAAAAGTTCGTATCTTTGCACCGTCAAAAAAACAAAACGTATAACCCTCTAAAAGTGGAGCGCACCACTTAAAAAACTGTAAGAACACTATGGCACAGACCAAGAACGCCAACAAGACCGCCAACAAGACCCTCACCGTTGCTACCCTTCCACAGAGCACTTTCAAGAAGGTTGAAGGACTCACCGACCCTACCACCCTTTCACTCGACAAGTTCATTCATGGCATCGCTTCGAGCGCGGCAATGAATCTTCCGCAGTACAAGGGACTCAAGGACATCTGCAAGGCTATGGTTGCCTTCTCGAAGGAGCGCGGCATCCCAATGAGCTTCCTCGCCTACATCGGTGTATCGACTTCGGCACACAAGCTGAACGGCTTCCTCAAGACCTACAAGCAGTGGAATCCGACCAAGGCTGCAAAGGTTTGCGACATGGCCGCATACATGGCTGCACACTTCGCAGACACGAAGCATGGCAAGCCTACCGATAAGGTGTATCATGCTTGCTACACCATCGAGAAGACCCTTATCGATGACATGGACGCATTTCGCGCTACTGTGGACATCATGGACAAGGTGAACTCTCGCAGCAAGTGTGGCGACATCGTGGTCTCTTTCAACGCTTGCCTCTCCGAAGTGCTTGCTATCTCGGCTGCAAGGGTTTAACAGACCGTAAGCCTACCGATAAGGTGTACCAAGTGACACTGCAAGAAATGGACAGTAACTCCAACTGTCCATTTCTTTAACCTCAAAACCAAGCAAAAAAAATGAACGAAACATATACATTCATGAAGGATAAAAGATTTGCTTCCCTCATTCAAAGCATTTCGATTTTTTCCTTTATCAAAAAGCAGATTCAGACGCACTTGCATCTCATGTTTAACAATCTCATTCTTGAAATCAACAAGTTTTTCACGGATGAGGATTGGGTGGACTTGGTGTGCTCTGATGACCGAATTGACTGTGCCATTGCCAAGTTACAAGCCAACAACATTTCGCCTTGGACGATTGTTGCTCATCCTAGTTGCAAAAAGTATTGCTACGCATGCGGCATTGAGACTGATGAACTTCTTGAAGAAATTTTAGCATACTACAACAAAATGACACTGCAAGTACCTACCTATGGAGAAGTCACACTGACCAACATCTCCGCAGACGATGCAACCACCATTGCATACGAGACCTTTGATGAACTCGACCACTATCTTGGCACAATCTTTGTGAACACCAAGACCGAAGAGCTTGAATCATCTCTAGTCAAGGACAAACTCGATGCATTACGTGCCTAGGTACTTAATTTAGTACCCAATAAATTTCCAAATTTAAAATATTTATTATATATTTATATTTGGGAATTAATTGGCCGAATGGTGGAATTGGCAGACACGAGGGACTTTTGGTAAAGACCAAAATATAGTCATAATTTCGTGATTACTTTTTCTCATATCGTACTATTTATTATTAAAGTAATATGATATGAGAAAAGAAAGAACGAAAGAAGAATATGTAGAAGCAGCAAAATGTTCACATAGTATTGCTGAAATGCTTAGGTTTTTTAATTTAAAACCTTGTGGTGGGAATTATAATACTCTTCATAAAATTATTGAAAAGTATGAAATTGATATTTCACATTTTACGGGTAAAGGTTGGAATATAGGTTTAAAATTTAATCCTAAACGCCAAATAAAAACCGATGAATTATTAGTTGAGAATTCTCATTATAGTTCTTATAAATTAAAAAATAGGCTTTTTAGAGAACAAATTAAAGAAGAAAAATGTGAATGTTGTGGGCTTACAAAATGGATGGGTAAAAAAATACCATTGGAGTTACACCATAAAAATGGAATAACAACCGATGATAGATTAGAGAATCTTGAAATTTTATGCCCTAATTGCCACGCACAAACAGATAATTATCGAGGTCTAAACATTAAGAGTGCTTCCTTTCCGAAAGGAAAAAACAATAAATAAAAAATATTGGGAAGTAGAATTTCGCTAACAAACAGAAACCTTGTTTATGGTGACATAAACTTTGGCGATGGCTCACTAAATGGATATTTATCCTAAATGGCGTAGAGACTATATACGAAACACCTAAACCAAATTGGCATGGTGAAGAAATAGTCCAGACTACAACAACTCACGAAGTTGGCTTGTATCAAAGCAAGAGTAGTAAGAAAATCCCTTGGCCAGAAATGGCCGTGCGGGTTCGACCCCCGCTTCGGCTACTATTAAAAAATAATAGTTATGCTTGACAAATTAATTTCTTCAACACTAGCTGGTATTTGTATCGGCATAGGAGGTGCTGCATATTTGCAGAATGAAAATATCATTGGAGCAATCTTGTTTGCTTTTGGCCTATTGGCCGTTGTGCAATTCAAATTGCTACTATACACTGGTTTTGTCGGATTTGCCAAAGAAAAAGAATGGTTCGATATTCCTATTATCTTAATCGGTAATGTTTTTGGTTGCATACTTGTTGCAATACTGACATATCCCTATTTGGATGGATGGAAAATAATTGATTCGCGTATTGAATTCGGCTATTTATCTTGTTTCTTTCGTGCAATCTTATGCGGAATCATAATGACGCTTGCAGTTGCAAGTGCTAGAAAAGAAAATTGGCTCTTGGTTTTATTCGGCATTCCGTTATTTATTCGCACTGGTTTTTGTCACTCTATCGCAGATGCGTATTACATGTTTGCAGTTCGTGACGATTGGAGACTAGTTGTAGAATATCTTCCCTATTGGGGAACAATCATCCTAGGGAACGGAATTGGTTGTAATATTCCAAGATATAAGGTTTCATAGTGTTAAAAATCAAAATCGTAGGGCATGGACTTGTGAAAGTGTATGCCTTACGTAAAATTTGAAATGTTAATCATATGTTAAAGATAAAAAATTATTTGGTTATATCGAATATTATTTATATCTTTGCATTGTAAAAGCTACCATATCACATTTTAAAAGGAAACTTACAGCAAGTTTTTTGTTATAAACATCGATACTACCCATTTCGGAAAAAAAACAGTTTCCTTATTCATGGTCTTGTAGCTCAGTCGGTTAGAGCAGCAGACTCATAATCTGAAGGTCGTGGGTTCAAGTCCCTCCGAGACCACGTAAAAATTTTAACGTATTTTAACAACAAAATATTTTTGTTTCTCAAAAAAAACTTATATATTTATGTTGTAACCGAAACGTTATTAAAAACTATATGCTTGAGGAAATACTCAAGTAGGAGTGTACCAAAGCGGTCAAATGGGATGCCCCGTAAAGGCATTGACTCTCGTCTTCTGGGGTTCGAATCCCCACGCTCCAACATACATTTGGATTTTACCCAAATGTGGCGTATACCAAAGTGGCCAAATGGGATGCCCCGTAAAGGCATTGACTCTCGTCTTCTGTGGTTCGAATCCACATGCGCCAACAACATACTATTAAATGATAAAACAAACAAATTTTTTCTCTAAACACATTTGAGCATAACCACTCGTGAGAGTGGTTATGTTTTTTTTATACCTATACTGTCGATACGCTTCCACGACAGACTCTTTTTTTTCGCACTGCAAAGATAGGGCTTTTTTCTGACATAACCAAACCGTAAGGCATTTTTTTTTGGTTTTCTATAAAAAAATTATATCTTTATTATATGAGCTTATTAAAAAACATATTATTTTATTTATATCGCTATGGCGACAAAGATAACCTCTATCTATTATTATTAAATAATGTATGGTTACAAGGTGGCATCGATAATATAGTAATATACATTAAAGATAAAAAGCCATATATAAAAGTTCCTTTGGGATTTGAATATAAGGTTGAATCTTTAACCAGAATTGAACAGTTTAGCATTTTGGATAATATGGAAAAAAATATTAAATAAATGTTAAAAAACTCTTGCGCCTTGGATTTTCCATTTTTTTTGTGTATCTTTGCACCATGTTAAATGATTTTCAACAAAAAGTTATGGAGGCAAGTAACGATTGCTTCCGTAATGGTGATGCAAATGATGTTCGTTATATTTTTGACGAGCAAATTAATGCTGCCAAGGAAATTGTATGTTCATTCTTGGACATGACCACAAGACGTGGCCATGTTTTCTTGGTTGCTCGTATGCAAAGTGGCAAGACTGGAACCACAAACGCTGTCTGCAATATTGTAAACAATTTGCAGTTAAACGGCCAAATGATGGTCAATAAGTTTTTCTTTATTAGCGGTATGAATGACTGTGGCCTTAAGTCACAGACTCATAAACGTCTGATAGAGCAAGTAACTGATGCAAATGTATCAAATACCTATATCGGCAAACGCTCTCTGCAAAAGGGAAACAGAATGGAGAATATGAAGTATTTCTGTCTCAAAAATTCTGACCTTATGGGCTTTGATGGTTCAATTGACAATTCAATCATTTTTATCGATGAATGTCACTACGGTAGCAATGCAACTAACAAGCTGACAAAGTTTCTTGAAAAGAATGGTGTATCATGGAAAAATGAAAATAACCTTATTTCAAGGAACATTTACATTGTGTCCGTTTCTGCAACACCTTTTTCCGAAATGATTTCTGACACAATTGATTGCAAGAAGGTAATTGTATTGAATACTTCTTCTGGTTATTATGGTGTGTCTGATTTCTACGATAACGGACAAGTTCACGAGTCAAAAAGCGGTTCTCATGATGACATTGCAGACATTTTGTTTGCTCTTCGTGAGGGCTATACACAAATGCGTAAAGATGACGTTTGCGGGATTTGTTTTGTACGCTGTAGGAATTTTGAGGAACTGAAAAGTCGTAACTTCATCAAATATAATTTTGATGTGTACGAAATGGATGCTAGCTCAACCAAAATCAATTATGACAAATTGAATGTCAGAATTGAAGAACTGCTTGAGATAAACCGATATAACAGTCAGTTTAAGGGTATTGAAACACCTTATATTCTAGCAAAGAAAAAGCCTATCAAGGGCTTGCTTGTCATCATCAAGGGTGCATTCCGAGCTGGTATTACCATTGATGCCAAATATAAGGATTATGTGTATTGCGTCTATGACCACAATACTACGGCTGCGGCCACTGCTCAAGCTATGCTTGGGCGTATGTGTGGTTATCGCGGTGAAAACAAAAATCTCGTGACACAGTTTTGGGTCAATTCAAGGTATGCTGAACAATATTCTGAATGGGAAAGTTCGGATTTTGATAAGGATAACATACCATGTGATGGTTTCCAAAAGATTTGGATTGAAAATACGGCTGATTTGTCGAAGGGAACACCTATCTATGCATCAAAATCTTGTGGTAACTTCGCTATCGAATTATCCAAAGAAGAAGTGGAAAAGCTATATATTGCTTGCAAGGCCAAACGAAATGGACGTAAAAATGCTATGGTTTTATTTCCTCAACTGTTGGCCAAGAAGGGAATTCAATGCAATTATGACTATTTCCATGAAGCGGCTATGAGTGGTAAAAACAATTACAAAAACAGTTCACAGATTAAGCGTTTCGACTCTTTTTCAAATGACAGTCTTGTGTATGGTTTCCGCGCCTCTGAAATTGCAGAATTCAAGGAGAAAACTGGTCGTGACTATCTGACTAGGGAAGACTATGGCCTACGATGCGTTTCAATCGTCTTGGACGCTGAAATTGACAAAAATACTGATACGTGTATCGGTGGTAACTGTCGCTTGCTCGTGTATTATTCCGAAGTAGGGGCTTTTCGCATGGCTCCAAACAAAAATTCAATGTATCAAAAGCATAAAGACACAAACATATGATTCCAACACTTGATTTCATGAAAGACAATTTCCCAAAGTTAAATGATAGGTTTTTCAATGGGAAATTGACCATGCCAAAGTTTGAGCTGATACGTACCAAAACAACTCTTGGACAGTATCAATATTGCGAAGACTTGACCCCTATGGGAAATTCTGTCAATATCGATGTAATACGTATGACTGTCTATTATGACATGCCAGAACAAACGGCTCTTGAAGTGCTAGTACACGAAATGATACATTTGTGGACGCACCAAACGCCAGACCCTAATCGTCCTGGATGTCATCTCCCAGTAGACCACGGGCATTATTTCCAACTCAAGGCCAAGGAAATTATGTCAAAAAGTACTTTCCAAATTCATCGCACCACTTCTGTAGCTGGTTGCTCAAAGATTGAGAGAAAGAAAAAGAAAAAACCATAATTAAATTATTTTAACATTAAATTCTTCTATATCTTTATTCTTTTGTATATATTTCTAAAAAAATAACAAAAGAACAATATGGAAGAATTTATAGCTAAAATCTATGGCAAGGTAGTAATCAAAGGCCAAGAAATAAAGTTCGTTGACACTGAATCTGAAAAGATTTTCGGAGACAATAAAGAGCATATCCTACATTTCGACTTATACGATGGCTTTGGCTATTGCGCTGATTATGAGGGTGAAGAATATTACCTTACTTATCCAACTCTTGATTTCGTGAACAAGTGTCCAGATTTTGAACAGTCCATTAAGGAATTTTGTGCACTGAAAGATGAAGACGAAATCACCGTTTTTGACATTGTAAAGTCCTACTGTGAATTGCGCAAAGTTTAATTAATTTCATCTCAATTTAATTAATGCATCAACTCGTGAGAGCTGATGCATTTTTTTTGTCTTTTCTGAAAAATAATTGTCTTGCGGTTTGGTAGTTTGGAAAATAATGCGTATCTTTGCAGTGCGAAAAAAGTACACGAGCTGTGAAGGCGTAAAAAAAAACGAGGCACTGTGTAGTGTCTCGTTAATGGGTTTTTCAAGATAATAGATTATAAATCCGAAATTTGGCTGTCAAGCTCTTGTGTGATGACAAACTGGGACAAGTCTAAATCCTTTACTTGCTCGTTAGCTATACGATAAGCGTCATCAATATCCTTTGCGTCTTTAATCATGACTGTAGTAGAAATAATGAAATTTTTGGTTATTTTACAATTCATATTATTAATGGTTTTAATATTGTATATAACGAATATATAAACAAAATGGCAAACATGCAAATTTTTTTAATTTTTTTAACAATTATGTTAAAAATGAAATTTTAAATGTTAAAGTCACTTTACGCCTTGGAAATTCCGAAAAAAGTTCGTATCTTTGCACCGTCAAAATAAAAAACATAATAAGCACTATGAATCTAAAAGACTTGAATCTCGGTTTTAATGAGTTGGGCGGTGTTGCAAATTCCGCTAAAATTATGAAGTCCTTTAAGGCTGGTCACGCCACTTATTGCGTGTACCTTGCACCTTCTAACTTAAGCGGTTATAACGTCTGCCCAAATTCTGCGACATGCCGCGACCACTGCCTTAACGGTAGCGGACGCAACAAAATGCAGATACTGTCTCACAAACAACAGTCTATTAATAAGGCTCGTATCGCACGTACAAAGCTCTTCTATGAGAATAGAGAGTTGTTTATGGCAATTCTCGTGCATGAGATACGCATGGCACAATTAATCGCCCAAACGAAAAACATGGAGTTTTCGGTACGTCTCAACGGCACAAGTGATTTGAGTCCCGAAATTTTCCGTCACCCAAATATCGAGGGAGGCAAAAACATTTTGGAAATATTTCCAAATGTTCAGTTCTACGATTATACAAAAGTAGAGTCTCGCCTTGCTCTTGCCGAAAAGTACCCAAATTATGACTTGACCCTTTCGTATACTGGTCTTAATTGGGGTGCATGTGAAAAATACCTCACAAATGGCGGTAAAGTAGCTATCGTCTTCGAGGGCAAATTGCCAAAGTATCATAATGGCTTTGAAGTCATTGACGCAAATGGCTACGATATGCGCTATCTTGACCCACGCGGCACAATTATGGGCTTGCAGTACCATCGTGTCGCAAATGACTACAAAAGCGGCAAATACGTATCGCCAAACACTCCCTTTATCGTGAAAGTCTAAAATAGGCTTTCACGGTTCATTTTAAGATTAAACAAATAATAATAACATACAAGAAAATGAAAGAAACGTTAATTGAATCGATGAAAGGATTAATACCAAATTTAATCGTCATCAACTTGAAAGATTACAAGAAGGGTGCTACAAAATCATTCTTGGAAATGTATTATCAATTATGTGACACAGTTACCAAAAAGACGTATAACGACATCTTGGGCAAGCTCGTTCTTGATAGTAAGACCAAACAGTTGGCGACTGATGCACAAGTCAAGTATGAAGTGACAGCACTTATTTGTCAACGTATCGTTATACAATAAAACGCTGTCCACTTACAACACAAAAAGACGAATCACAAAATTGTGGTTCGCCTTTTTTTATATGTATACTGTGCTCTGTGTGGAAAACGCCTTCGAGCTGTCGCCTTCTTTTCGCACTGCAAAGATAGTCATTTTCTACGACATAACCAAACCGAAAGACAATTTTAACATATTTTTTTATTTTTAACTTAAAAAAATTGGATTTTTCACAATTATATTATATATTTGTTCTATATTATACACAATTATATTATATATTTGTTCTATATTATACACTATTGTTTATGAATTTATCTGAAATTAAATTTAATACATGGTATAAAATGAGTAAAACTCATGGGAATTATATTCGTATCACATCATATAATCCTTTGCTAGAGCAAGCCACAACAGAATTGTTATATACTGACATGAAAACTCCCTGGTTTGTAATATTTCATCGTTTTCAGTTGTCTAAAGCTATGTTGAGCTGGCATGATTTCCAAAATTTAACTCAACGACAAAATGATGTAGTACATGAAATATACACTAGATTATACCATTTTGAAAAACGATTAAAAACAATTAATGAATCTATAACTGATTTTACATTTTATAGAATGAAGGAATTCAATAGAGTAAACGAGTTTATACATGGTAAATATTTTCTCAAATATATGCCATTGATAAAAGAATTGCAATTATGAATGAAAAAAATTATAAACCAAACACTTGGTATGTATATAAATACCAGCCGAAAGATAACAATCCCATCTTACTTGCATATACAATCTGTTTCTTTTACAGAGGTGAAGATTTATCACCAAAAACCATAGTGTTTATCAGCAAGGATAGTTTTTTTGTAAATATGTCCAATTATGATGCTGATATAAAACAAGTGGAAAAATTACCAAATGAGTTGATACCATATTGTGAAGAATTGTTCAATAAAATCTGGAACCAAAGAGAAACAAACATACCATTTAGAAAACGCATTCTTAAAACAATTTCATATCTTATTCATTTAAAATCATTAATACCATGAATGACAATCAGGTACTTAATTTAGTACCCTTATTAGATGTAAAGAAAAATAAATGGATGCTTGTTGAAGATAAGTATTTGCACGGACGTTTATGTTTTTTTAAGCTAATAGAAAATGAACGATATAATAGTTTAATGTTGCAACAAATAACGTATTCGCCACCAAAATATCAATATTATTTACCACATGAGGCAATACAATTATCTGTATCACCAACAGACATAAATTTTGTTAAACTTTGGTTGAATCGTACAACTTCTTATTACATCCAATCAGAAGATACTATAAAATTATTTGATGAAATAATATTTAGAATATTTCCTATAAAAAAACAAATGGATGTAAATATGAATATACGAACTTATATTCGTTTACAAACACTTATAGAAGAAAAACTTCGAACATACTACTCATTGGTTCACCAGCAGGTACTTAATTTAGTACCCAATATATAATAGACAGCATATGAAATTACAACCGACCTACAGATTTAGAACTGGACAATGGTATATATTATTGCAAAAAAATACTGCAAGACTACAAGACAGAAATAGATATACACATCTAATATATGTCAGTAGTCGTAGAAAAGAACAAAAAGCATATAATATTAAAATCATTTCATTATACGAACCAAAACCTTTTAGCTATCGTATATATGATAGTGTATTAACTTCACCAAAAGATTGCGAATATCATACAACATACAGGATAATAAATAAGGAAATAATTCCAACCTTAAACGAGGTATTATCGCGTTATTATAAATCTGATAGATTTTGGAACGAAAATATATCTCCAAAAATAATATATGAACGAACTTGTGGTAGAAGGCCAAACTGTCGTGTTCGCCATGAAAACTATCGACATATGGAATGTATGCCTTATTATTGCCTAATCTATGATTTCATAAACAAATTAACCAATGAGCAAACACAAACAAAAAAATGAATGGTTTTTAGTAATGGACAGACGCAATAAAAAAAACGAATGGTTTTTAGTAATAGACTATCTAGTAGACAAATTGCCACAAAAAGTATATTTTGTCAAAAACTTAAAAAATAGCGAACATTTTATTGATGGTGCTGCATTAGTCTATTACCCGAAAAATGTACCAACAACTCGTAATATAGCACATACCACTTTATCATCAATAAGATACAATCCATTCACAAATCCAAATCACATTGGTCTAGGTTGTAACTCGGACTATAACAAGAAATACTTGATTTATCATATTAATAAAACAGATTCAGTAGTATTAGAAAATACTATGTTTTTAATTGATAAATGGGTTAACCAAATTAGTCTAAGAAAACGTTCAGGTAATTTTAACTACTCAATTCTGTCGCTTTGCCATTTGGCCAAGTGCCAAAGATTAAGAGACATCAAGCTAGCTTCATATTATAATTTATTAGACAATATAATAGCAAAATCTTCTTATGGTAGATATAACATTTAAAAAAGGTTGTTGATATATAACAAAATACAAATTTCATGATTGTATATTTTTAACTAGATTATTCAAAGTAACAGATATTACACCAAAACAGTATTCAGTAATTTATATATTGCACAATAAAGTTTCTAAATACTTCTCGCCATTAAACAGCTCGTTTAATCTTCATGGTGTTATGCATAATCTAGAAGAAGCACATGAAATACAAGACCAAGAAATAATAGCACTGTTAGAGGAATTCGTATCAAGATATAATTCATTATTTAATATATTCACAATACGTTATCCTTATAATCAATTACAACAAATAACAGATGAAATCTCTTGCAAAACTTGTCATTATATCGGCCAAATATTCAAAAAAAATCAAGGATA
>Ga0326513_10002481_pt1 | contig 13659 bp, 28 predicted proteins | sample 2_2465_0518_D_FD_203654 | JGI IMG/M metagenome (GOLD analysis project Ga0326513, IMG submission 203654) | Bovine rumen microbial communities from UC Davis, California, United States - 2_2465_0518 | ecosystem: Host-associated > Mammals > Digestive system > Stomach > Rumen | place: USA...
ACAACCGTTCGATATCATATATATAATTCCACTCACCAGCATAATAGCTATAATGATTGCAATTATTTCTAAAATCGTAACTATCATATTCATTCCTCGCTTTCATCTATTTTTGAAAGTTCTTTTTTCACTTCTTCGCCTAGTTCTCTATTAAGTGTTTCTTGAATAACGCCCATCATTCTACCAACGTGAAAAGCCGACACGGGGTCAATAGTATCATAGGGCATAAAGTTTAAAGCCTTGTAAATCACTTTTCTTTCAATATCTTCTGCTCTTAACCTATTCATTTCTTAACCTCGCTTTCTCTGTAATAATCAGACGGATTTATTTTAGCCACTTGCTTCAACCATATAATGAATGGTAAATGATATAGTTTCTTACCGTCATGCTTACAATATTCTTCATAAGCGTTGTTTATCTTTTCGATTTCTATATCTGTCATATCATGTATTCCCTTCTGTTGAAGTAACTGTAATCAGTTCGCTGTATGGTAATGTTTCAATCCATATACAGAAATCTCGCCACTCGTCTAACTTGTGGTTTCTTCTCGACTTATAGATGTTCGCCAAAACCTCATAGTTGAGTTGAAGTGTAAACTTTTGATTATAACCACTCGGCAGCAAACATCTTATTTGTTGGAATATGCTTTCATCTTTGGTTTCTAAGTATTCTTCTCTTAACTCGTTGAGAGTTTTTATTATTTTTTCCCAAATATAGCATAAATAAAACAATTCCTGATTTTCAGTTCTTTTTTGGTATAAAATGTTATCGACCTGTTGGATGGTAAGAGAATACTTTTCTGCTATTTCTTTTCTAACCATATTCCTATACTTGTAATCACAAATTATATTTGCTTTCACATTAGGTTCTATGTTTGTATGTGAATTTTTCCATTTGGTATATGTAGATTGTATTGACTTTACATTGTCATACAAACCGGTTTCAAATCCCTTTCTTATGTTTTCAGAAAGATCACACCATTCTAGGTTTTCAACAGAATTATTACCTTTATCTCCATCAATATGATTTACTGTTTCACAATTATTTGGATTGTCTAGCCATACAGAAGCAACTAATCTGTGAAGCATCCACCTCTCTCCATTTCTTCCGCCTATATGTAATTCGTAATAACTATCAGGTGTCATTGAAGGTTTACACTCTTTTTCTTTAAACTCCCTATGTCTGCCCATTGTGTCATCACAAATAAAAGGACATGAAACAACCCTACCATTTCTATAAATTTTATATTTTCTACCATTATGAGTTGTATATGTTTTGTATACGTCAGTTTCATAAGGGTAAATCAATTCATATTTTTTTCTTTTTAAAGGTTCAAACACTTCATAACATCTATCATCGTGAATAGAAAAGTCTGTTATCTCAAATGGTTTAGAAACTCCCTTATGCATAAACGAACAACTGTTTCTAACTGTGCCTACTTTGTACACATCAAGTTCGGAAATCCAATACAAAGGTGCGGTTATATCCATAGTGACATTTATCATCCTCATAAACTTTCTATGATCCGTACCGGCTTTACATAACCTCTTAGCAAGGTCATAATCGTTTATACCTAAAGTATCAGTTTCAAAGTTGCTATCCGACTTATCCCAACTGTTCATAGCGTTTCTAGCCGAATATACCGCTCTTGTTATGCCTGTTACTTCCACATTCTCAATCTTTATCATTGTTCTTCTCCTTCGTGAAATCTAAATATGACTTGTATTCAACATTGTGTTTTAGTTTCTCAACAATATCAATTGCGTTGCCGTAAGTTGGTTTAATGTCAAGCTCCTGAAACCTATTCTTAATCAATTCAAGCTGCTTATCGGCTATATCCTCAAAGATAGTTGTTATGTGGTAAACACCATACTTGCCGTTCAACTTGCAAACTCGGTAAAACATTCTGTCACATTTTGGTACACAAAGATATGTTGAATAAGCATCTTTAAGTTCTTTTTCTTCTTTTGCTTTTGCTTCTGCATCAGATTGTTGCAATCCTAACGCTTCTGCAAGTGTTTCAATTGCTATTCTGATTTCTTCAAGTGTGGTATCATTACCTAACCACGCCGTATTTTCTAGTATCTCTAATGCACCTTTTTCTGTCATTTCAACACCACCTTTATATATTCATTATCCAATTCCAAAACCAAAACCCTAAACCTGTTAGCAAACCTATTCCAAATCCGTAGATAAAGAATATCCATCGCCAAAACAGTTTTTGTTTCAAGTATTTGATTTCGTCAATAAGTTCATCAGTATTCATAATCTTTCCTCTTACCTATATCTATTCTTATACCCTAGTCCTAAATTCTGCCTAATCAAGTTCATAAGCTCCTGACACTCTCTAACCGTCACATATCCAAACGGACTATCGCAACCGCTAATCAGGTGGTTTATCTCGTCAAGTCGCTTGCTTATCAATGGTCTTAGCACTCTAGCGTATTGTCCATCATCATCTACATACTCGCTATTCTTAATCTTCGTGCATATCGCCTTATTGATTTCTAGTAACTTTTCGTCTTGATTGCTTATGCCTTCTTCGGAATCATCCTCACAACATTCAAAGTAGTCATACATTGTGTTGTGGACTATCTTTAAAACTTCCTCAATCGGTATTTGTTTCTTGCTCATGTCTACCTCATTTTCTATGTTCACGACATTTGTGTCGGTAACATCCTTGTACGCCGTCAGGTATTCAAGTATCTGCTTGCACTCTGCATTACTGATAACGAATGTGTCTTGATTAGGATACTCTGCATACGCCTTAAATTGCCCTATCATTTCTTCTAGTGTCATTCTTTTACCTCGCTTTCTCCCTTACACACCCATAAATCCTTGCGTGTGTCCTGACTATGAATACATTGATTGCAAGGGTACATAAATTCAGGCATCGTATCATACTTACATCTTCCACAAGTGTGATACGATTCGTTTGCTATTATTTCTTCATCTGTCATGTTTCCTCACTCCCCATCTTCTCGATATACTCAATCAACTTCGGACATTTACCATCCTTTAAGACTTCCTCACATTTCAACCCACCCGGAGTATCAACGCAAATCCGATACATTAAAGTGCGTTTGTAACACTTCTCGACAATATCGTGCATTTCTTTGTATCTTTCACATTCAGGCATTTTTATCATCCCCCTTATCTTGCATCTGTTTAGCGATAAAGGCTGTGTACTTCGTGAGTTTAAGGATGTTTTCGTCTGACCTATTAAGATATGACGCAAGTGTGTAAAGTGCTTCTTCCAACTTGTCGATACGCTTAAGTAACAACTCTATACCATCAGCCGAATTGTACTCTGCCATTTCTTTAGGCTCTGTTACTTCAAACTTTGTTGGTATTCTTGTCGGTCTAATATTAAGTGCGGATGCTATGTTAAGAATATCTCCAGCTGTGATTTCTGACTTGCCTGATAGCCAACTAGACAAATAACTATTTGATCTACCAATTTTATCTGCAAGTAGAGCTTGTTTACCAACTTTGTTTTTGATAATAGACTTCATATCCAATACCGAATAAGGCGGTTTAGGTGTTTTCTCGCTTTCTGTAGTTGTAACAGGCGTTGTTTGTCCTATAGGTGCATACTTCTCATAAGGTATGTTGTACTTATTCTCAATAGCCTTAATACAAACAATACCTAACTTGCCTAATCTACATGACTTTGTAATATAATCTCTGCGATAACCTAATTCTTCTGATAACTTGTTTACATTTATCTTCTTGTCTGCAAGTAACTTCTTAAATGTCGCTACATCTATCTCCATTCTCTTTGACATTTTGATTTCCCTCTCTTTCTGTTTTAAGTTGCTGCAATTCCAATTCCATCTTTGCTAACCACTCTTTTTTACTTAAATTCTTATGTGGTATATGCTCAAACTGAAATTCAACATCATACTTCTGTGACAATTCCATACATCTTTGAAATAACTGTATTCCGTTGACCGTTGCATCCCCCTGATATACATCTATCCAATCTCGCAAATCTTCAAGGCATCTAACATGATTCTCGTTAGTAGTCTTGATAACAACTTTCTTGATATTCTCGTTGTCTGCAAGAAGGGATAGACATTGTTCAAAGGTTTCTTTTCTGCGGTCAAACCATATGAATTTTTTAAGCTCTCTGATACTTGAAAACCTTATCTCCATATGTCAACCTCACTTACTAAAATGGTACTTCTGCGCCGAATACATCATCTGTGATTTCTTCGTTTATATCAGGAATACCGCCACCGCTACTGTTAGAAGTTGAGCCGTTACCCTTCTTGATAATTTCAAAATCAAAGATTACAAAGTTGGTGTAGTTCTTGCCTGTGGACTTAACATAGTTAGTATTCACATCGCACTCTAAAATCTTGATAACATCCTTCTCGTCAAGGTCTGCTGCCTTCTCGTTTGCCTTACCAAAGAGTGAAGCAAAACCGCTAAAGTCTTTAGTGTAACTTCCGTCTTTGTTCTTCTTCTGCGTTGTCAAGTTAATCTGAAACATTGGACTTCCGTTCTTTGTTTCTCTCTGAATTTTCTTCCATACTGTAGCGTATGCGTTGTTTCTAAATCCCATTGTTATGCTCCTTTCTATCTGCCTGTACTTCCCATGCGCCCATTTCCACGCTCTGTATTCTGATAAAACTCGTCTGCTTTTACCTCTGTCAGTTTGTTGACCTCTGATATAGGTAAGAATATGATCTGTGAGATTTTATCGCCTTTCTTAATGCGGTAGTTATCGCCACCTAACTTGTATAGTTTGACAACGATTGTGTTCTCAAATTCTGCGTCAACCACTCCAAAACTTAATATATTCTCTTTGATATTCAATCCGCTTTTAGGCATTATCATTCCTACATATCCTTTTGGTATCTGAATGTGTACCTTTGTGTCGATAATAGCCGGTGCTTCGGTGCTGACAACAAAATCATCAGGTGCGAACAAGTCAAATCCGGCATCAGCTTCATGTGCCTTTAGTGGCATAAAACCGCCTTCGTCAATTAATGCTTTCATTTTCTTTCTCCTTTTCTGCTTTTTCTTTCTTCTTTTTGGCAAATAATGAGTTGTAAATCGTTGGCTCAATGGCTCTAACTACTAAACCAACATCAACACTATCGTTATCGTGCGCTCTTAACTTCTTGCCATCGTAGTTAAGTTCTAAGCAATCAGCAACGGCTTCAAGTAGTATTCCGTACTTCATAGCGTGTACTGATAATGTGTCATATTCTGCTTTACTAATTTTGATTGTTTCTGCCATATCCTCTCACTCCTTTAAACCTAAACCTCTTAATAAACCTTCATCAATCTGCTCCATTGTCTTATCAGATACTTTGGCAATCGCTTTACCTAATCTACCTCTCCAACAATAAGTAACAAGCTCTCGGTGTACAAACCTCTTTTGTCCGTTGTAGTTGACCGGAACAATGTCATAGCCACTAGGGTTATCGCCTATCATAATGATATTAACCATCTTATCGTGGCTTCTTCCTTCCGCTGATACTACCAATACATCATTCTTATGAGTTCCGTCTTTTTCAAGAAACTCATAGATGTAACCCCTGTTGGCTATCTGCATTTCCTTGTGTCTGCTAATGCTTGCGTTTGCATCAATCATTTAATTGTCCTCCTTTGCTTTTGATTGAATTTCTATTATCTCAACCTCAATTCGAGGTTTTTGAGCATCTACATAAAACTGACATTCAAAGCCAACTATCTTTTTCCAACCATCGTTTTTAAGCACTCCAACCTCAACTAACGCATCCTGAATGACCTTCATAGCGAAACTTGCTACATTATCGTGGTCACGCCTCTTATTTGGCTCATAGAAGGAATATTTTAGTAAGACAGGATTTTCTACCTTAAGTCTTTTTAAATCTCTCCTAATCGAAATGGTGGCGTTGTGTTGGTATTCTTTTTTCATTGTTGCACCCTTAGTCATAAACTTACCGGTGCGACTTCTGAATTGTGTGCGTTCTGCTCGAATGAAATCGTTAAGATTTGGCATTTGTCCGTCAATCGTAAACTTATGCGTCTGTTTCTGATTCATCGTCTGTGCTTTCTCCTTCTTCCTCAATCTGCCCCATAATGTCTTGCCAAAAGATAGGTCTTGTCAGTTTCTTCTTCTCGATACAGTAGTGACAAACACCACATTTACAAGCGTCAATCTGTCTGTCCTTAATTGCTTGCATATGTTGAATATGTGGCTTAATCATTTCTAACTGTTCGTCCATATCCTCTTGTGCTATCTGTATAACCTCAAAATCTGTTATAGGCTCTTTGGATATAGCCGAAATAAAGAATGGTAATCGCTTTCCTGTATTCTGATAAACAATCTCCTGATAGATTGCAGCTTGCAAGAAGTAGTTGTATGCGTGTAAGAATGTTTCACGCCTTTTAGTGAGTGGATTCCAATAGCCTTTAGTGATACTCTGTGTAGTCTTAAGGTCTGTAATATACTTGCCTTCGCAATACACATCCATCTTGATTTTTACTTTGGAGCCGGCAATCTCGCCTGTCATAATCGTCTGATGATCTCCGACAAGTGTACGCATAAAAAACTCGTCTTGCTTAACTCTTTCAACGCTGTCTTGCGCTCGTTGGAATTTGGCATATAACTTACCTGATTTAGTAAACATATGAGAGTTCTTCTTAATGAAATCAGGCATCCTTTCAGGTGTTAATAAAGCCGTATCAACATACTGTCCGTATAACAAGGCATCTGATGTTTTTGGCTTATATCCACCTCTTATCGTTGCGTACCACCTTAACTCACAACCGATTTGTGCCGGCATACCTACACAATCCTTGATCTGACTAACAGACATATATTCGTTCTGCATTTTGTGTGAGAAGTAGTTATCCTCGGTTAATTCCATTTTTATACTTCACTCTCCTTTCTCCCTTTGGAATTGTTAGTGCTTCTTCAACAGACCAACCATTTTGTAATCTGTGTTCAAGTAGCGATTTACTAAAGCCTTTCATCCTACACCATTCACTAAATGTATGTGTTTCGTCATTGAGTGTTAAATAACGATTGTTGCGTTTGTTAGAGCCTTGTCCTAATCGAGTAGTCCATCGACAATTACTAGGCGAATAACCTTTGTTTACATCTATGCGGTCTATCGTTAAATCTTCGTTATAACCATTCCGTTCAGACCATTTATAAAAATTAACAAATCCATCTTTGCCTAACCATTCATCACACATCGTTATTCCTCGCCCACCATAGTATTGATAGTCTTGACTATTATTTGAATAGCATCTACGCTTTATACCCTTGTAAATACTATAAATTCTTGTACTTGACATTCTGTGTTTTCGAGTATATTCCCCATCTTTGTTGTGATTTAAAGTTAAACAACCACAACTTTTAATTTTGCCCCTTCTAACTTCTGTAGCATTACAGATTTTTTCTTTCCCACATTCACATTCAAACAACCAATACCATGTTCTGCTTTTGTTTTTATAAACAGGTTTAACAGCGGTTAGTTTGTTGTATTTTTCGCCTTTTATATCAAGCATTTTCAATCTCACTTTCTACGAATGGGTTATCTGCTTTCTTTCTTCTCTTGCTAGCTTCAATATCCTCAATCTCGCCTTCTGTACTGAAGCCTGACAATGCGTTAGGACAATATAATCTAGCAAAGAATGAATATGCTCTGTAGCCTAACATTTGATCGGTCATAGAGTGCCATTTTGGGTTTTTATCCCATCCCTCTGCTTTAACCATTTTTATATCAACAAGTGTGCCTTCAATCTCTTTGCCATCCGACTTCCTTGTGGCTTTAACATAAGCACCTCTGTTGTCTTTGCCACGCTCTCCAACATAGCAAAGGTCTACATTCTCAAATAGTCCACATCCGTTTACAATCATTGAACAGGCTTGACCGCTCCAACTAGGTTTACCCTTAACTACATACAAGTTCTGCATAACCATAAGCGGACTTGCGTTCATTCTCTGCGCTTGCTCAAGTGCAATCAAACAGTTCATTGGTTTACCCTGATATGATTGCGGCACCATGTCACTACTTGCTAACTGTTGCGCCATCTTATAGTAGTTTCTAAAATCTTCTAAATTTCCAAAAGCATTTGTTGACAACTGTGTGTTTGTTGTTGCTACGGCAATTTCTTTCTTCTCGTCAACAACTTTAGCGTCAACTACAATTTCTTCTTGTGTTTCTGACATTTTCTTCTCCTTTCATTGTCAATTGTTCTTAGGCTCTGCTTCGTATACTCGCCAACACTCGTTTAAAAAATCATCCTTGCAACACTCACAATGTGCTTTATCTTCAATCATCCAATAATTGCCACCATCGTATATCTCGCCACCGCATATATCGCAACGGATAAACTTCTCGGTATCAGGCTCTAATAGTTCATTTCTCAATTTGCTTGCCCCCTTAATAACAGAAATACATACCTTCTTGGTGGATATACACGCCCTTGCCTTGCGTAAAGTTCGCTTGCCATACTACTTCCGGTGGCAATACTGAACCTTGCTCTAATAGTTCCGTTGCTATTTCGTAACTTCTCTCATTAGGCTCTGTGTACCATCTAGCACTACCTACAGGACTATATTGTCCCGGTTGATAGGCAACCTCTTTGATTGTATTAGGAAATCTATCAGATTTGACACGATTAAGGACTACTGAACCGACATAGAATGATAATTCGTCAGACAAGTAAGATGCACCACACTCTGTATTGATAATTTGTGCAAGAATCATTACATCTTCGTCTGTATAATTGAATTTTGGTTTTAGAATTAGCTTCTGCTGACCTTTCATAAATTCGTGTTCAGCAAGTATGCTTTTGGGTATCTGTTTACTCTCTGCGTGAGTGTCGATAAATACTAACTTATAGAAATTCCATTTGTGAATGTTAGGTCTATTGTGAAGTACATCATAGTGTGATATACCCATCCATAACATAATTAGAATTGTAATTACTAATGATATGCGGTCTAATACGACCTCTTTGCGTTTGCTCATTCTCATTGTTTTACTTATCCTTCCTGTTAAATATTGCAACGGCTATGATTACCGCTACAACCTCAACTAATAATGTTCCAACTACTCCAACTACTATTGGGTTAATATACATTTGCTCACTTCCTTTATTGTGGAATGTTATTCTACTCAATAATCAAAAAAATATAGAGGAATGTCATTCTACCCACTTACTAAAAAAAATATTGCTCATTTCTTTATATGTAAGATGTAGAACACTTGATAATCGCTCAACCTGTGATATTGTAAACTCGCTCTTACCATTTAGTTTAGCAAAGAGTGTTTTGCTTGTAATACCTAACTGTTTAGCAATTACATTCTTCTTTACTCCACTTTCTTCTATCCGATTATTCAGTTCGGTATAATCAACCATTCTGCCCCTCCTTTCGATAAAATGTTTCGTGGAATTTACTTCCACCTCACTTAATATATCATATGGTCGAATTAAAGTCAACATTTTTTTCTAAAAAAAGTGGAATTTTTTTCTACTTTGTGTTAAAATGCTCTTACAGCATTAGCAAGAAAGGAATGTTGTGTATGGAGAAAATCTACGAGAACATCAAAAAATTAAGGTTAAAAAAGGGATATAGTCAATCGAAACTCGCTGAATTGGTGGGTTATAAAGATAAAACTATGATTTCAAAGATAGAATTAGGTAAAGTTGATCTTCCTCAATCTAAAGCTGAAGAATTTGCAAGAGTGTTTGGAGTTACACCAATGCAATTATTAGGTTGGGATAAGATGGATGATTTAGCCGACACCGCTTCTAGTATCATAAATAGGCAAGACGAACTTGATATTGCATATGTTGAAATCAGAAAAAAGTATGATAATTCTGACGATGCCGGCAAAAAAGAGATTATGACCGTACTTAATCTTCTTCGGACTTAAAGTAATCTTTAAGAATCGTATAAATGATATGTACAAGTGTGTCATAGTCACTTAACTTATTTAGCAATTCAATCGCTAATTCTTTTTCATTTGACATAGCTTTGATCTCCTTTCGCATATATTTGTATAGTTCCTATACATAAATAATATGCAGAAAAACAATTTTATTTTTTAAAAAACTTTAACATATTTAAATTGTTATGTGGCAGATACTATGAATAACGCAAAAAGTATTATGATTTTGAGAGGAAGTGGTAAGACTTGCAATTCAATTTATGTATATGTGATGATGATGGAATATCAGCGAATATTCTAGCAATTATTCTCGAAACCTACTTTGAGGACAGACATTTATCGTATGAGGTAAGCATTTACAATAAAGGTGCTACCCTATTGGATGATTTCAAAGAAGGATATGTCAATCTGGACATTCTGATTATGGATATTTACCTAGAACACGAAAATGGAATTGATATATGTAAGAAGTTACGAAAACAAGGTTATTCAGGAACTATCGTGTTTATGACTTCCTCTAAAGAACACGCAATTGAGGGATATGATGTTGACGCAAGGGCGTATTTGCTGAAACCATATGATCCTGACAAAATACATCAGACTTTTGATAGATTGTTGTCAAATGTAAGTATGAGTATGTACACAATCAAGATATACTCACAGATTATTAGAATACCGATATATGAGATTATGTATGTCGAGAGTAGTAACACAAAATGTGTCATTCATTGTGACGGCGATATTGATTATACCGTTTACAAGAAACTGTCCGAGATTGAAACCGAACTGAATGACAGTCACTTCTTACGATGCCACCAAAGTTATCTTGTGAATATGGCTCATATCGTTGAAGCTAACGAGTGCTTTATCCTATCAAATGGTGCAAATGTGCCTATTCGTAAAAGGGATGCCAAACAATTAAAGGATTTGTATATTGAATATATCAATAAATACAATTAAAACATAAAAAATAAGGCTAGATACCGATTGAGTACCTAGCCTATATTTACGCTTATTTTACGTTGGTTTTGGTCTTGTATACATAGTAAAACTCATTCTGATACTTGATGTACGCCCACTTAGAATCTTTACCACGCAAAATAAAGTCTGTATTAGGTTCAAGGCTGCCTACCTTAGTCGATTTAGCAACCTTTCTGTCTGACCTCAAAGCAACTGTTTTAGTAGTGTGCCTTGTTGGATATTTTGATAAATCTGTACCATCGTCAAGTTTAAGGCAAGTGTTTTTAATATATCCGGTGTGGTTGTTAAAACTTACTCTACTCCATCCATTAGACACATCCTTAACAATCTTGACCTTCTGCGAGGGTGTAACCTTACGATAATAGCCTTCCCACTCGTTCATGCCCTTGTAAAACTTACAATCTGCGGTCACAGTAGCGTTTGTATCTAAAACCATACTGTCATATCTCGTAAGATCATAAATATTTATCGTCTTAATCAAAGTCTGCGTATAAGTGAGTGATGTTGCCCATCCGTCTGTCTTAATCAACATACACGCTTCTTTGTAGTCTGTAACGCCTTTCAGGTTATTGTATCGTGGTTTACTCTCAATGAAATCGTAATAACCTTTTAAGCCATCTTTCATAGTTGGATATTTTCGGAACTTAGCAACAACGGTATAATACTCTCCGTCTTTCCTCTGCTCTCCGGTTTTCTTCTCATAATAATCACAACCACACTTAGGATTCCATTTCATACCAAAGTAGTTATGAGCTTTAACGCCTAACTCACTTGTACCCCATGAACTCTCAATGATTGCTTGTGCTATCGTCATAGAAGGTAATATCTTATGTTGTTCGTAATGTTCAACCGCATAATCTGCCACCTTCTCCATAAACTCTTTTCTAGTCAAAGGTTATTACACCCCTTTCTGTTACTTAACTGTTGTTTTAGCTTTCCATACATAGTATTTATCGCCATTGTACTTAACATACGCCCACTTCTTGTCTTTTGCCAACAAGGTAAACAGCGTGTCACTAGGTATCATTCCGACTTTAGTTGACTTTGCAACCTTTCTGTCACTTCTCAATGCTACCTCTGATATTGTCTTTCGTGTAGGGTATTTAGACAACTCTGCCTTGTTGTTGCACTCTAAAACAGTATTCTTGATATATCCAACATCTGACAGATAATCAACCTTGCTCCATCCGTTGCCTATATCCTTTACTATTTCAACTCTAGTGCCTGATGTGAGTTTCTCTAAAACCCCTTCCCACTCATTCATACCGACATAAAGCCTACAATCCGCTATGGTTACAGCGTTTGTTTCTTTACCGCTTATTCTGTCGATAAATTCGTGGTAATACTTCAATCTGTCCTCGTTTACACACCACGGATTCGGACATATCTTGCCTGTTCTGTGATGGTGCATAATGACATGATTAGCGTCAATGTTGTACTTGTGCATAAGATACTTTGTCAGTTTTTCTGCATTAGCGACAACTTCATCTGTAAAATACCAATCTGTATCTGTAGCGTAGAGGGTTTTCGTACTCTTTTTTCTTGAACACATTTCTATACTGATACTGTTTTCATTACCGCTCTCATAGTAATACTTGCCACCCTCTGATGTAGTACACTTATTGTACTTTGCGCCACCTACTGCCCAAGTAAAGCGGTTTTTAATATCAGGATTGTATTGAACTATGGTTTTATCGTCAACAATAAAGTCTGCTGACGCTTGTACTATTGGTCTGCTAAAATACTTTGCCGTATTGATTGCCGTACCTTTCTTAGATGTGGTACCGGCTGTATAATGAATGAATATCCACTTAATCGGTCTGTCTGCATAATAAGAAGTGTTAGTCTTGCTAGTACACTTCACTATATCAATAGACACTTTAATCAACTCCTTTATGGGTTTGTAGGCTCTGTATTAGGCTCTACAGGTTCATTGTTATTATTGTTATCATCATTGTTGTCATTGTTGTTATCATCATTAGTTGGCTCTGTGTTCTCTGCTGCAAGGTTTACTGTGACTTTCTGCTGTGAAATAATCTCGATTGTATCAACAACGCTTGCTTCAAGGTCACTTTCGATTGAAGAATAACCACTAGCATTGAAGGTAACTAACTCTGCACCCTCTCCGTCTTTAATGGTTACAAATAACTTCTCGTTTCCGCTTAATGCTGTTAATGTTTCAAGTAATGTCATTTTTAGTCCTCCTTTGGAATGTTTAAAATATATTAAAAGAGTGACTATAATAGCCACTCTTTGTTATCTATCTGTATCTGTCAATCATTGATTGTATCTGCTGTCTTGTGCGTTCGTCAGGCATACTCATAGCCATTTCACTTAATTCGGTAATCATAGCGTCATTGTTTCGTGAATAGCCGTCCATACTATTATTTATGTCGAAATTGTTTTTGCGGTTCTATAAAACATTTTTCCCCGTTTGGTGTTATCCCTTTTTTGCTCCATGTAATGATATTGCTATATGATATTCCTAATTGATCTTTAGCATCTTTTATGGAATTATATGTATTTTCGCCTATCATTACTTTTCGCCTTTTTTGACCGTTGGTTTTCTCTGCAACTTTAGGGTTACTCATAGGATTGTTAGTTCTCATTCTCATCCGTTGGTTTTCGGATTTCATAACATTGTTTTTTGAATATTTTTTTCTTAAATCATCCGTCCACCAACTTTGTGTTCCACCCTTGCCACCTTCATAAATATTACAAACACATTGACCTTTATCCTTTAATTCACGTATTCTTATATATTCGTAAT
>Ga0326513_10002482_pt1 | contig 13657 bp, 14 predicted proteins | sample 2_2465_0518_D_FD_203654 | JGI IMG/M metagenome (GOLD analysis project Ga0326513, IMG submission 203654) | Bovine rumen microbial communities from UC Davis, California, United States - 2_2465_0518 | ecosystem: Host-associated > Mammals > Digestive system > Stomach > Rumen | place: USA...
CCGTTCCAAATGAAATAGTCTGTCATGGTAAAACCCCCAAAAAGAGGAAGAAGCCGCCCGCAGGCAGCTTCTTCCCGGTCAGTTGTTTCAGTCGATCTTCTTCACGATATCGATCCCCCAGAGGGCTCCGAGCGATACACCGTTCTCAAACTCGCAGTGGATCGTGCCCGTGTCGTCAACCGCCAGTACCCGGCCCTTTGTCCCTGCCGGTATATCCCGGTACTGGTCATGGAATTCCACCACCTCAACGGCAGTGCCGGGCGGATACTTCTCCCGGATGTTTTTCAGGATCTCGGGCCTGATGCTCATGGAAAACATAGGGTTTCCTCCTTCCGATTTGGTAGGAACATATATCCTCTACAAGCGTTGAAAGTCAACAACTTTATGCCATCCGGAGGCCCCTGCCGCGCTGTTGACGGCGGGTCAGGGTGGCAATCTCGACAGCCAGGGAGCGGATATCCTGTTCGTCCCGCACGTAGAAGTTGTTTCCCGTCAGGTTGACGGAAGAAGTGTTGTTGTAGGTTTTCCGGTTGTCCGTCGAGCCAAAGGCGATGGCACCTTCCTGTGCTTCCCCGGTCAGGTACCGGGCAGCGTTCTTCACGATCTTTGCCTGTACCTTGCTTTCCTCGAGGATACCTTCTCCAAAGCCTTTCATGGTCATGGAGCCGATCTCATCCCGGAAAACCTTAGAGGGAGAAGCGATCTTCAGGGCTGCTTTAGCCGCCGCGACAGCAGACTGTACAGCGGACCTTAGTGCAGTGATTACACTGAAGCGACCAGAGTTAATACCTTCTTTCAGGCCAGCCATAGCATTGACACCGACACTCTTCAGGGTTCCCGGCAGAGTGGCAGACATTGCTGTCTGCAGGGCGATCACCATGGATGTCGCGTCCGTGGTAAAGTCATAGCCAGCCATGCCTGCACCGATACCGGCGGCAACGTACTCACCAGTCGGTTCCATACGCTTTGACGGGCTCTCAATGATGAAAGCGCTGTTGATGGCAGTTTCCAGATTATCAGCGACAGTTTCAGCTGTGGTATCCCATCCGGCCTCAGTCATACCTTCAGCGATGCCCGCAGTGACATTGCCACCGACGCCTTCTGCATCCAGATCCTTTACGAAATCAAGGATTTTATTCAGGTTGTCGATGTCTTCCTGACTAACTGCCTCACCGTTTTTAATTGCGGCAACAACCTCCGCCACATAGGTGGAGAGCTGCGCCATCCTGTCAGCATTGAAGTCGCTCTGCATAGACTGATCCAGCGTCCTTAGCCTTGCGCTTCCGTCAATCAAGTCTGTCAGCCATGCGAAATCAAGGAATCCGGGATTCCTGAAGTTTTCGATTCGCCGTTCAGCAGCATCGATAAAGTCCAGCAGGCTTGCAGGCATGATTCCCGCAGCGTGTGCCCAAACAGTCGTACCCAGTTGATCCACTTCCGCGACCTGTTCCCGCATATCAGCAATCGCCTCCGGTGCACCGGTCACCTCAGCGGTGATCAGGACGTGCATGGTGCCATCTTTGTCCAGAACAGCGACGTCTTCCGGTTTCAGCATGTCTTCTGTGACAGCGGATACCGGGATTTCCTGCCCGTCCTTCCAGAACTTCACCCCGCTGTCGTGCAAAGCGCCGGTCGGATCTTCGTAGGCTTCCGACAGGCGGACAATGCCCTCAATCTCGACCTTATTGTTTTTCAGCCACTGGCGGTATGCCAGCATGTCATAGCCTGAAAGGCCAACCTGCATATTCAGGGTCGGCTTTTTCACACCATTGATTTCCTTGTACTCCGTGATGTAGGCAACGAATTCCTTCATCAGCTCAGACTTATCACAGCCCGTGGCTTCAGAGAACTTCGTTACAATGCCTTCCACCTGCGCGGAGTTCAGTGCGGAAACATCCACGTTTTCCGCCTCCATATATTTACCGATCAGCCCGACCACATCCTTGGGCTTCAGGGCTGCGGTGGAAGCGCCGCCGGTGATCTCCTCATACGCCATGACCGTCGCTGTAACGGAGTCAGGCGTCAGGCCGGTAGTATCGACCTCGTTTTCCTCCAGGTATTTGAACACGTAAGCCGTGATCTCACTGGGCTTCAGCTGGGAAACATCTGTGCCGGATGCCAGCTCCTTATAGGCGCTGACAATGCCGGTCACATTCGTCGGATTCAGTTTGGAAACATCCACACCTGTGGTTGCTTCCGCATAAGCGGTCACATAAGCCAGAATGCCTTCCGGGGTCAGTTCCGCTTTGTTTGCGCCTTCCGGTACCTCGGTGTATTTCGATACAAAGGCTTCCACGATTGGCTGCTGCTTTTCAGCATTCTCCGCTTCGGTATAACCGGCGATGATCGCATCCGTCGTAATTGCACCCGGGTTGCTGGCCCATTCCTCCCAGCGTGCTTTCGCGCCGGTCATGTCCAGATCTGTGGTGATCTTCAAGACTTCATCCCCGACAGCTTCCCCGAACATCTCGTTCAGGCTGGTCAGGTTGGTATCCCATTTGTTGTCTTTCAGGAACTGCTGGATTGCTGCCAGCTGGTCCAGCGCTGTTGTGAAGTCAATGTCCGGGAACATGGCCTGAACCTCTTCCTCGGACATTCCACTGTCCAGCAAGGACTGGATCTGGGTAAGCAGGCTGACATATTCCGTCAGGGCACCCTCATCCATACTGGCAGTCAGTTTCTGCAGGTCAGGGAGGAATGCTTTCTTTTCTTCCTCAGTCTTTGCGGTGCTGTACTGGCGCAGGAGCTGCATCAGCTCACCGATCTGGCCTTTGGCTTCCTGAACGTTATCCTGTTGCCAGACAGGATTCACCATGTCCGCCATAAGCTGGGCATACTCCTGAGCGGCGGCACGGCGATCCGCATTGTATTTGGCGTTCAGGGCATCCAGCGCGGCCTGACGCTCCGTGGCGTCCTCAATCAGCTGGATCACAGCATATTCCTTATCATACTGTGTATCCAGGGCGGAGTTGACGGAGGCCATGCCTTCGGCAGCTGCTACCATGGCCTCCTGATATACCTCTCCGCTGACTTCCTGCCCACGAGCCTCTGCCCGGGCGATCTCCGCTTCCACCTTTTTCCGGATGGTTGTGAAGCCTTCCGTGTCGGCAGAGGTCAGTTTGTACTTGACCTCGATCGCTTCTCGGGTATCGATCAGTTCCTGCAGGCGGAGCTTATCCTTTTCTGTCAGTTTACGGTTCTTCCGTTTTTTCAGGAGAGTTGTGATCTCCTTGTCCATGGCGTCCAGCGTTTTGATGTCCGCCTGCAGCTGATCCGAAACAGACGTATACCCGGCGGCATCCGCTGTATCCTTCATTTCCTGCAGGGATTCCCGGGTAGTGGCAGTCAGGCTCTTGAAAGATTCCGTCCAGGATTCAACGATCTCATTCGTTTCCTTCTGCCCGTCAGACCAGACATTGGTCAGGCCGGACAGCCATTCTTTTGCGCTGGCTGTGGTGCGGACAAAGTCATCCTTCGTCATTCCAAAGAAGGACAGGCCCTTGCTCCGGCTGTAGAAGGTATCCGCCTCGGTTTCTTTCCAGCTCTTTGCTGTTTTCGCCATGCCCTCGAGGGCTTCACGGGCTGCTTTCGCGCCGGAAGCATAATCCACTAGTTTGATGGCACCATAAACAACAGCGGCGGCAAGGGCTACCATCGCCAGCTTGGAAGAAACCAGTGTTTTCAGCAACCCGCTCAGTCCGCCGCCTGCCATACTGACCTTTGCGGAGAACTTTCCGATAGCGGTAAAGGCGGTACCCAGAGCGCCGGAGACCTTTCCGACAGCGCCGACCACTTTCCCGAGGATCAGGACGGCGGGGCCGATGGCTGCGGCAAAAGCGGCCCATTTCACAATGGACTGCCGCTGGCTCTCGTCAAGGGACAGGAACTTCTCAAGCAGGCCGTTTACGCTGTCAATGATCTGCTGGATTGTCGGGATCAGGTCATCACCGATCCGCTGGGCGAACATGAGCGCTGTGTTTTTCAGGTTTTTCAGCTTGCTGGCGGTAGTGCCGTATATGATACTGGATTTCTGTGCCAGCGCGGTATTCTCTTTCCAGGCTTCTTCTGCCATATCCTGCGCGTTGGCAAACAGCTCTGTCGCGTTCACCGCACGGAGCATGGTATCACGCAGGCGGATTTCACTGATTCCTATTTCATCGAGGACAGCGACGGAAGAGATGCCTTCCTCGTTCATTTCAGCAAGGCTTTCAATAAACCGCTGGAATACTTTGATGGGATCGCTCTTCCATGCGTTGACAAACTCCTGCTCTGTCATTCCGCTGACCCGGGCAAAATCCTTCAGGGCATCGCCGCCGGTCGTAGCCGCGACTTCCATTTTGATCAGGGCCTTGGAGATGGAGGAACCACCGGCCTGTGCCTGAATACCGACAGAGGACAATGCCGTAGCAAGGCCCAGAACCTGCGCTTCCGTCAGTCCGATCTGTTTTCCGGCACCGGCGATACGCATTGCCATTTCAGCTATAGGCGCTTCTGTAGTGGCGAAGTTGTTACCCAGCATAGCAATCGTACTGCCGATATTTGAAAACTGCGACTGGCTTGTACCCATGATATTGGCGAACTTCGCCAGCTGGGTAGCGGCGGTATCCGCATCCAGGTCTGTGGATGCGTTGCTCAGGTCAATCATGACCCGGGCAAATTCCTCGATATGCTCAGTTGCAATACCCAGCTGACCACCCGTGGCCATAACGGCGTTGATCTCATCCGTAGAGGTGGCGATCTCGGTGGACATCCGTTTGGATGCCTCGGCGAGGGTATTGAAGTCCTCTTCTGTGCCGTTCACGGTTTTCCGGACATACGCAAACGAGGACTCAAAGTCCATACTGGCCTTAACAGCTGTCGTTCCCAGCGCCACGATCGGGGTGGTGATGTGCGTTGTGAGCGTCTTTCCCGCCTTGGTCATGGCCTTGGACAGCGTTCCGCACTTCTTCGAGAAGTTCGTCAGTGTTGTCCCGGCCTGCGTCCATGCGGACTTCATCCGGTACAGTTCTTCCGTCAGCTTTTTGATCTCCGCATCCGTTTCCCGAGCAGCAGCTTTGGCGTTGTTCAGATCTGTCGCGGCCTTGGAAGCAGCGTCAGCACTGTTCTGCATGGTTTTCTGCAGGGCCTTGACTTGGCCTTCCAGCTTGGTGACCTCTGCGGTCGCTTCGGCATGCTCCTGCTGGTACCGTTCCAGATTCTGCTTTGCGGCAATCGTCGCGGAGTCCGTTTCCCCGAGGGTGTCCCGGTAATGCTCATAGGCGACTTTCGCAGTTTCCACCTCAAAGCGCAGGGCTTCCTGACGATCCTTCGCCTGTTCCAGCCGGGCAGAATAATCCTTATGCCGGTCGTAGTTTTCCTTCAGCTTATCGTTGGCGGCAACAAGGGCACGGCTGTACTGCTCCACGGCACGGTTCTGCTGGGTCAGCTTGTTTCCAAGCATAGAGAGCTTTGCTTCTGTTCCGGCAACGGTCTTCTCAAAGTTCTCCACGCCAGCGCCCGCTAGACGGAAGGTGGACTCGGCTTCCTTGATCTGCTGATTGATGGAGCGCATATTGCGCGAGAAATTGCTGGAGTCCAGCGACAGCGCGACCACCAATTCGCGCAGGGTTTCAGCCATGAATGTTCACCTCCCGTTAAGGTTTTACAGTACTCCATACCTCGTCGATGAAAGCATGGCGAGGTTTTTTCTTTTCATGCTCCCGCTGGGCATCCCATGCCCGCAGGCGCAGGAAACCCAGCATGTCCATTTCATCGATTTCCTTCATCCGCCAGCCATTTTTCATCAGCTCGTTGTATGTGGCGTAGATGTATTCCGGCAGCGTCAGGGTTCCGGAGCGATCGGAGTGATCGTCTGGAGGATCTCCTCCGCTTCCTGCGTCACCGGAATCGTAGGGAAAGAATCCAGCACTTCAGTGGTCTGGGTCTGAACCGCCATCAGGGCCAGCGCGATATCGTGCATCAGCCGGTCGGCGGGATAATTGTCGTACACTTCATCCGGGGTGAACTGGTTATTGAAAAGGATGCAGAACCATTTCACCATGGTGTCCAAAGCGTCTGTCACCGTCATCTGTTCCTCAGCGATGTCTTTGCCTTCCACGGCATCCTGGGACAGGCGAACCAGTTTGCCATAGGTCTTCGCGGCAGGCTCCATTTCCCGCAGCGCCCTGCCGGAAACAAAGTCCATGGTGTATTTCTTTTCACCGAGAGTGCATGTGATCATGTTTATTTCCTCCATCACAGAATAAAAAGCTGCCGCACAGCGTCATGTCTATGCGGCAGCGGGGTTATGGGGATTACGGGGTGAAGCTGGGCGTGTACACGCTCGTCAGGAAGGTTTCTCCCATGGCGGCGGTAAAGCCGTTTTCACCCTCATCGGCAACAGCCTGGTACCGGGAATCGTGGGTGCGCTTAATCGCGGTCCATTCAACCTCACCGGTCTGGCGGTTGATGGTTGTGCCTTCCTTTGTAGCATAGTTCTCAGTGAGGGGTTTCGCCCGCACTTTGTACAGCCACACGAAACGGAACTTGCCGTTGGACTTCTCACTCTTGAAGCCGACCGCGAAGTAAGGGGGCTTGTCCGTGGAAGTCCGGATCAGAACGCCATTGTCGTCGATGTTGTTGCCGAAGATCATCTCCTGGATGGCAAGCGGAATGTCGGCCATCTTCGTGGTGAAGGTCAGTTCAGGATCAGGGTACAGGACATCGAACTCGATGTCGTCCGCATACTGGATATCCGGATCGGCATTGTCCGGAGTGATGGTCGCCTCAATAGCGCCAGCCACCAGTTGCAGGTCTCCATAGGTCAGGGTTTCCTCGGTGTCGACCGTCAGCGGGGCGATCACCATGTTCTTCAGGCCGACCGTAGAAGAAACAGTCGGAGAAGCGGTAGGATTGCTAGGCATAATCTTTTACCTCCAAATTCATCGGTTTTTGAGCTCGTCTCGGAGGACGCGCTTCATTTCTTCATAGGCCTCATCAGCCCGGGTATCAAAGGCAGGACGGACAAAAGGATGCGCGGGAGCTGGGGCGGGACCACCATGGCCAAACTCTACAGGGTTTGCGTAGTACGCTCCCTTTTCCGAGTGATGCACGCCGATGGTGATCATCTTTCCGCTTCCGCGCCGTTTCTTCACCGATCCTGTGTGGATGGAAGAGTGCAGGGCATCCGTAATGATCTTCGGGTCAGTGCTGGCATTGTGAAGCATCTGCTGTTCGATAGGAACAGCGCCAGCCTTCAGGGCACGGTTCACACCGGGACCCTGATCCAGCGCGTAGGCCATATTGGTCAGGTCATTCTTCAGGTCATCAAAGCCCTGGAGTTCAATTGCCATACTCCACATCCTCCCTCCAGCACCATGTCCACTGGACTGTGTATTGCCGGGTAGCCGTATCGTAGGCTGGCTGGTTGTAACCCTTGTCGGATTCCTCAACCATCGTAAAGCCGTACTGGTACATAGCCATTCGGATCGTATCCGCCATATCGGTCGGATCGGTATCACTCCACAGGTTCAGGTAAACAAAAGTGCGGAAGGAAGTTACATGATCGTCGTGATGGCTTCCTTCCGTGGTTGTCGTGGAGTAAACGCAGTACTGTTCCGGTGGGTTCTGGTTGGGCGAGGTTGCCCGCCATATGCCAGAGTAAACAGGAATGCCGATGTTCGCCAAAGCCTGCTGTACCTGTTTCATCCGCTCACCCCCTTGGCAAGGGAAGCCTTCAGGCCGAGATAGGTGCGTTTGAAGCTATACTCGCCCAAAGTTGAGATATTCCATTTCTCTCCCTGAAAGCGCACCCACATCCCAGGCTTGATGTCCTCCCGGTACCGGATGGTGAAGTTGATGACAGCCTCGGTGTTCATGACATCGGCAGCCCTGTAGTGCTGGTTTCCAGCGTCCGTCACAGCGGCCCATACCCGGCAGACCACGACATCTGTCGGGGCGGGATACCCGTTTTCATTGATGGCATTCTCTGTATAACCGATCTCGATCTTATGCCGGAGTTCCCCGGGGTGAGGATCGCTTTCGAAGTTTTTGTAACCTCGCATGGATCATCACCTCCGTCAGAACATCTTTGCGGGATCACGATACCGGTACAGCAGATTGTCAAAAGCCATACGGGTTGCTTTGTAGGTCGTCATGTCCGGGATATCCCGGTTTTCATAGTAGAAACTGGTCATGAGGATGACAGCCAGCCGGACAGGCTCAGGAGCATCCGGGATATTGCCTTCCTCGTCGGGTTCCTCAAAGGAAACCCGGCAGTAATCCTCCGCCTCCGCCTGAGCCTGTTTGATCAGGCCTTCAATATAGCTGTCTTCCTCATTATGCTCGATACGCAGATGGGTTTTGACCTCATCAACCGTCACGATCATCGGGGATCACCTCCTGAAGAGGCGCGATGATCCCGGCATCCCGCAGTACGGACAGCAGGCGGTTGTAGTCCTCACGGAGCTGGGCTACGGTGGTCGCCGTGCTGTCAGCCAGAAAGGGCAGAGTGACAGTTTCACTTCCCGGAGGAAGATCGAACAGTCCCTCGCCGCCTTCCACACTGGCACCGGGCAGGAAGGTCAGCTTCCCGCCGATGACCAGTTCATTACCGCCATGGGCAAAATAGCACTTCGACATGACTTATCCCTCCTGCGTGGTCGGCTCCACGATCTTCATCGTGAAGGTAGTCTCGGCATAGCCGTCAGCCTTCAGGGTGAAATGCTTATCACCAGTCAGGTATTCTGCCTGATCGGCCTTGATGTACAGCACAAAGTCGCCAGCGGAAAGGTCAAGGGTAGTCGCTTCGGCTGCGTCATCCGCAGACAGCGTAACACTCGCGCCGGTATCGTCGGTGAACTTCACGCCCACGACAGATCCAAGGCCCGTGCGAACACCAAAGCCCAGCCACTTATGCTTGCCCCAAGTTGTTCCATGGTCAGCATCGGCCAGTTCACTGATCTTGCAGTTGAGGGTAATAGTGATCTCCGTACCATCGATCGTCACGGTCGCATGACCACTGTTGGCGGCAGTTTCACTGGTCGGCATGGAAGCAGGCGTCGGGCATGCCAGAACGGAGACATTCCAACTGTCCGGAACCATGATTCCGGCGTTTTTTAGCCCTATGAGAAGAGCGTTGAAGGCATCCTTCACATCCTTCACCTGGTTTCCGGTTACGGGTTCCTGGTTCGCGGCACCGGGGAATCCTGCAATACTGCCGCCTTCCTCGAATACCAGTTTGCCGCCGATATGGGTGACTTCGCCGCCCTGCTCGGTATAGTTTTTCGCGTTATAGCTCATAACTCAGCACCTCCAATGCTGGAAGGGAGCCGCCCATTACAGACGGCTCCCATGGTCGTTGAGTAATCAGGCCTTCACAGCCAGGCACTTCATGGCTTCAGCCAGCACCAGACGGCCATCCACACGCTGGGTAGCGCGGAAACCAACCTGGCCGGTAGCGGCATACAGCTCATTCAGGCGCTGGAAGGAACGGCCCTGGCGATCAGCGATCCAGTAGGACTTGAAGTCACCGAACAGGATCACCTTGTTTCCGGAGTCGATTTCCGGCATGAAGGGAGAAGTCACCAGGCGGTAGTTCAGCAGGGTGTCCGGCTGACCTTCCTTGAGGCCCGGCTGCCAGAGGTACTGGCCCTGACCATCCTTCAGTTTCCGGAGGGCCTTCAGGGTGCTGTCATTCAGCAGGAATACGGCCTTCTTCCGGTACACACTCTTGATAGAGTGGATCAGATCGAAGATCTCATCCGCAGTCGGCGTGTTTCCATTGGTGGTAACACCAATGCCTGCACCGTTCGTGGCATGCAGCAGACCCGTGGGCTTACCGGTGCCATTACCGGTGATGAAGGCTTCCTCTTCGGCAGCACCGATCCGGCGGGCAAACTCAGCAGCGATGTAGCTTTCAATATTGAAAACACTGTCCTGCAGAAGTTCGTCGGAAACCTTGATCATGGTGGCCACCTTGTGAGCGCCGATGGTAATCTGACCGAAGGTGTCATCACTATCGGGGATCGTACCTTCTTCATCCACCCAGGAGGCAGTGCCGTGGGAAGCCACCAGCGGGATCTTCCGGTCACCGGAACTGGTCTGGATGACAGTGCACAGCGAACGGAGAACGTTCTCCTCCTCGAGGCCCTGCACCAGGGTGCGTTCGTACTCATCCGGTACGAGATAGCCGCCTTCGGAGTCGGTGCCAACCTGCAAGGCGTTCATCACACCCGGAGTGGCGACCCGATTCCGGATCATGCCCCAGAAAGCAGTCTTGTACTCATCGGAAGCACGGCCCTGCTTCTGGGCAGTGGGGGCAACGGGACGGGAAACCAACGGCGCAGCGGTCGGCTGATCCATCTCACGATCAATTGCAGCCTGACGCTCAAGCCGGTCAATTTCCTTGCCGAGAGCGACTACATCGGCCTCCATCTTCTCGTAGGTCGCATTGTCCTCGGCGGATACGGTGCCATCTTCGGCACGATGGGATTCCAGGAACGCTTTGGTCTCGTTCCACAGGTTGGCGCGTTTTTCACGCAGAGCAAGAATCTGATTCATAATGAAAATCCTCCTTCATCATTTCAAAAGCGACAGCCTTTTCTCAAGGTCTGCCGCTTTTACTCGGTTGTCAGGGTTAACAGGTTCGGGTTCCTCAGGAGTGAGTACTACATCAGGCGGGTGCTCGGGTTCTTCCTTCACCACGTTCTGTGGTTTCGGCATGGACGCGATCACCCGGTTCATGAGACAGGCCGCAGCGGATTTCCGCTCAAAGGTGTAGGCCGCCATGTCATCAGGCAGGTCTTCCGCACCGGTGTACAGGACTTCATCGCAGAAGCCGAGTTCCTTGGCTTTCAGAGCGTTCATCCACGTTTCACTGTCCATGAGCTGGGAGATCTTATCCCGGCTCAGTCCAGTCTTGATGTGGTAGGCTGTGATGATAGATTCTTTTACCTCATCCAGCAGCTGGATGGCTTTCCGCATCTCTTCCGTATCGCCCATGGCCATCGTGAAGGGATTGTGGATCATCATCAGACTGGTGGGGCTCATGGTCACGTGTGTGCCAGCCATAGCAATGACGGAAGCCGCCGAGGCTGCCATACCGTCGATCTGGATGGTCACGTCACCGGGGTAGTCCATGAGCATGGTATAGATCTGGCTGGCCGCGATGCAGTCTCCGCCCGGGGAGTTCAGATGAATGGTGATGGGGCCGTTCCCTGCGAAGAGCTCCTCCTTAAACATAGAGGGTGTGATATCGTCGGAGAACCAGGATTCTTCCGCGATCACTCCGTCCAAGTACAGGGTGCGAGACTCATCGTCATTGCGGACCCAGTTCCAAAAGTGTCGCATCAGGTGTACCTCCTTCTTTCAGGATTATTTGATCAGGCTGTGTTCAATCTGGCATATTCGCCAAAATAAAGTCTGGCGGCCTTGTTGTAAGCAAGAGCCGCCTGCGTGGGGTCGGAAAAGTATCCAAGGGAAATGCACTTTTTATTGACATTAATCCGAGCGTGGTATTTGCCAGATTTATGCAGGGTGACTCCCTTGTATCCTGTCCGATTACTGTGTCTCATGGCACTGTTCTGGGAATTTTGCGTTGTGGTCGCCAAGCGAAGATTGCTTCTTCTGTTATCGCTGCGAATGCCATTGATATGATCGACCAATTCAGGGCTATTAATATCTGTAAGCAATCGGTGAAGTTTGAAGAAACCATATTCCCTGCACCAGCTTCGAACATAACCGTGATTATCAATAGACCACGAATATCGTTGTACCAAAGGAAGATCTGCCTTGTCGAAAATGAACGAGTCACCATCAGGCAAGACACATTTCACGATATCGCCTTCTTCGATAAAGGTTTGACAGCGTCCGCAGGATCTGGTATGACCGCTTCGTAAATGGCAAGTGGTAACCTCGCATTGGTTTCCGCAGTCACACAGACAGAGCCATTTGTAATTCTTTCTGTCCTGAACCGTTGCCCGATCAATGACGGTCAGGTTACCGAAGCGTTCGCCTATCAGATTCAGTCTCTTCATGTTCTGGCTCCTTTCTGTATGCGGCACCGGCCATTTTCAGGGGCATCATATTTCCGTTGACAAGGTAGGTATCGCCGCCCTCTTCAGCGGGAATGGGATTCAGGTTTTCCAACGCACGGATGTCATTCGGAGACATGAATCCATTGTTGATGCCAATCGCATAGCCTTCCATGCGGGATTTGTAGTCACCGCGCATCAGGCCGTCCATGTTGAACTGCACATAAAAGCGCCCCTTCTCCTGATCGGTGAAAAGGGCGCGGTTCATAGCCTGTTCAATTCTGACGAGCCAGGGCCGGATGGTATGCACAGCAAAGTCAATGCTCTGGTGTTCGATATTGGAGAAGGTTGCATGCTCCAGATTGCCCACGAGATGAGGCGGCACCCTGTAAATCCGGCAAATCTCATCCACCTGAAACTTGCGGGTTTCCAGAAACTGCGCTTCATTATTCGGAATAGCAATCGGCTCAAACTTCATGCCTTCTTCCAATATGGCCACACGGTTGCTGTTGGAAGAACCGCCATAGGCGCTGTTCCAGCTTTCGCGGAGGGCCTTCGGATTCTTCACGGTGTTCGGGTGTGTCAGGATACCGGAGGGTCGCGCGCCATTAGAGAAGAACTTACTGCCATACTCCTCAGACGCGATGCCCAGGCCGATGGCGTTTTTCTCCAGCGCGATGGGGCTGTAGCCCATGATCCCGTCAAAGCCGAGGCCGGGGATGTGCAGGACATCCTCTGGGGACAGCACCACCTGTTCACCCGTGCTGGTCATGTAGGTATAAGTCAGGATGCCTTTCTTATCCCTGTCCACTGTCATCTTATCCGGCAGTAGCGGATACAGGCCTGTGACCTGATTCCGTCCGGAACGGATGATCTGGCAGTAGCTGTTTCCCCAGAGCAGCATGTGGGCCAGCATGACTTCCCGCAAAACAAAGGATGTCATCTCACTGTTCGGCTCATCATGGAGCAGCGGATACAGCGGATGCTCTGTTGCTTTGCGGTTTCCGTCTTCCTTAGCTTCGTACACTCCCAGCGGCAGGCTGGCGACTGTTTCCGAGATGACCCGGACGCAGGCGTAGACCGTGGAAAGCTGGATTGCGGTGTTTGCGTTGACCGGTTTCCCGGAGCCGCTGGTGCCGAAGTAGAAGGTTGGCGCGGCGCTGACGCTGTCCTGGGGCTTATCCCGCGCACGGAACAGCCCAGCAAAAGGATTCTTCATGCGGTTTCCTCCATAAAAAGAAGAACCCTCCGGTTGCCCGGAAGGCTCTCTGCATTTTTCCACGATACCATTATACATGAGATTTTCCCATGAATCGTCCCGCTATTTGGACAATTTGCGGTGGCAGACAGTCCTGACCTGCGGTATAATGCGGTAGGCCTTCAAGGCCTTTGTAGGATTAACTTTTGAAAGAACTGTTAGGGGAGATATGGTTTTGAAACCAATTACAAAAAATGAAATCGTAAATGCGCTGCATTCTGTAGGTTTGACGAAAGGCCATACGGTAATGGTTCATACAGCATTATCTAAAATGGGCTATGTCTGTGGCGGGGCGCAGACCGTTATTGAGGCATTGATTGAAGTGGTTGGAGAAGACGGTACGATCATGATGCCGACACAATCCTGGAAGAATCTTGATCCCGAGGAT
>Ga0326513_10002483_pt1 | contig 13656 bp, 10 predicted proteins | sample 2_2465_0518_D_FD_203654 | JGI IMG/M metagenome (GOLD analysis project Ga0326513, IMG submission 203654) | Bovine rumen microbial communities from UC Davis, California, United States - 2_2465_0518 | ecosystem: Host-associated > Mammals > Digestive system > Stomach > Rumen | place: USA...
GCCCGTCAGTTTGTTCTTATTGACAGTATCGGTATAGATCACATTAAAAAAAGCCTTGCTGAGCCCCGCCTTCTCATCGTGCCACACACTATCGCCTACCAGTGTCTTTCCCTGATTTTTCAGGACAGAGCGTTCTAGTAAACGCGCACGATCGTTCTTCGTGTCATAATAGCCACGTTCCGAATAAATGTGACTTTTACCCGAGGTAATATCCGTCGGTCCAACAATCATGGCGGTCGACGTGCCGGTGTCGTAATAGAGCGTATCGGTAGTAAGATACATATCCTTTGTGCGCATCTTTACGTTGTAGTTGAAGACAGCAAGCTTTGACTTGGTGTTGTACTCACCCCAGTCGGAGACCAGCGTTGTCTTGCCGTCAACCATCTTGCCCCCTTCGAAGAAATAGGCATTATCATAAAGACGGTCAAAGTTCAGACTGTCGGTATAGAGTGTTGTCTCCCTGTTCTTCAGCTTGACGTTATTTCTGGCGATGGCCATTTCATCGTTACCGTCATAATAAGCATAGTCGCTGAGCAACGAGAGTGTATCGCCCTGATACATACGGACATGTCCAAAAGCCTCAAACGAATTGGATGCCTCATAGAAATGGGCACTGTCACAATGCAGGGTGGCTCCTTGATGACGGAACTGTACCTTGCCATTCAATATCTGTGCATCAGGATTCTTAAACTGGTCGTAGAACAGCACATCAGCATGAACAAGATAGACCCTTTTGTCCTCCACCTTGGGTTTAGAGGCTCGACGAGCTTTCTTCTTAGCAGCGTAAGCTTCAGAAGAAACGAGCACACCAAACAGGAAAGCAGCAGCCATGCCACAGCACAGCCAGCGGAAGGAACAACGGTCAGTTTGTATCATCGTATCCAACCTTGATATTCAAATTCGCAATCGCGATAATTCTCATTGATACGGACGTAAGTCGCCTTAATCTTACTGGCAACCCAGTCGCGGATCTTCTGTTCGCGGAGCCTGGCCACCACAACATCCTTCAACACCTGGAAATCCTCGTTGATAGTAGCGCGATGGCTCTCGGTACGACTTTTTAGCTTAACAACGGCACAGACCGTCTTTCCACGCTCGGTAACCATCTTGAACGCACTGGAGATCTCGCCTACCTTCATCGTATCAATCACTCTGGCCATATCCTGTGGCAAGTCCTGCATACGGAACTTAGACGTACGTCCCGTCTCGGTCAGGTTTGACATCAACCCACGATTGCTGCGCGTATCTTTATCGTCAGAATAGAATACCACGGCATCCTCGAAAGTCCACTTACCCGTGAACTGATCACGCAAGATCAGCGGCGGCTGTCCAGCTCGCACGTCACTAACAATAGAATCGAGACGTTCCAGCGAAACGACTACAGAAGAATCACTAACAATCGGCTTACGCAAGATATGACGTACATTCACTTTGTCACCACGCTTGCCAATGAGTTGGATAATATGGAATCCAAACTCAGACTCCACAACTTTGGAGACCTTCGTAGGGTCTGTCAGATTGAAAGCCACTGTGGCAAAAGCCGGGTCAAGCACACCACGACCCGTGTAGCCCAATTCTCCGCCATTGCGCGCCGAGACAGGGTCTTCAGAATAAAGACGAGCCAATGTAGAGAATGAGGTCTCACCCCTATTGACACGATCAGTATATTCGCGCAACTCATCTTTCACGCGATTGATTTCCTCTATCTCAACCTTCGGAGTCAAAGTAATAACCTGAGCCTCCACTTCTGTAGGTACAAAAGGCAAACTGTCCTGCGGCATATCCTTGAAATAGCGACGCACCTCAGCGGGTGTCACCTTGACATCCTCCACCAGTTTCTGACGCATTTTCTGTACCATCATCTGGTCGCGGTAATCATCATGTAAACTGGTACGCATCTGGCTGATGGACTGGCGCTTGTACTCCTCCAGTTTTTCCCTTGAACCTGCCATCTGTGTCCAAGACTCTATCTGCTGGTCAATACCAGTGGCAATCTCTGACTCTGACACCTCTATACTGTCGATAGCAGCCTGATGGAGGAAAAGCTTCTGGACAGCAATCTGCTCAGGGATGGCACAGTCAGGATTGCCTTTAAAACGTATCCCCTCCTGAGCTGCCTGCAGACGCATTTGCTCAATATCGCTCTTCAAGATAGCTTCATCGCCGACGACCCATAAGACCTCATCAATCACAGAGGCTGCGTTAACAGAATCCTGAGGCGATGACCAAGCGGCAGCAAATACCGCAACCGGCGTTGAAAGGAGAAGTGCTATGATTGCCTTTTTCATTGATTAATGGTTATTGACAGTTTTGAGAACATCCTGATTGACCGTAAAAGTATAGCGACGACGCAGATCTGCCACCCATTCACGCTCAAGCATGTCCTGATAGTCGGCAACGACCTGACCGCGAACGTCGGTATAATCCTCCGGACCTTTCTTCAGGATCTTACCATAGACAGCATCAAAAGGATAATCCTTAACTTTGGTGACGGTGGTATCTTTTTTAAAGACCGCACTGTCGACCAATGCGTTATCACCCATACGGAAAATACCTTTCTCCACACGGATGCGAATGACAGAATCGCCATTGAACGTTGTGCGAAGTGCCTCTGCCCATTGGTCGAACGGAAGCTTCTTGACACACTGCTGAACGCCCTTGATATCGGCAAGTTCTTTCACATGATAGGCAATACCCTTAAAGCGCGGCTTATCCCAGTCATAGTTCTTCTTATGTTGCTTGAAATACTGAGCCTGCCCAGTCTCATCCTTGGCAGCCTTGTCCCATACGTTTGCATTGCTGATTTCATAGAGCAGCAAGCCCTCGTAGTATTCACGAACCAAATATTTCAGTTCATTGTCCTTGGCAGACAGTTCCTCCGTTTTCTGGCGCATTATATCATCAGATGAAAGTTGCCCCTTAGACTGGATGACCATGGTATCTACCTTGGCCTGAGCCAACCGGTCGCGAATGCCGCGCTGCTCCATAAAACGCAGGATGCTCTCCCGATGTTCCTCAAACGGTTCCAGCATCTTATGCGCTTTACGTAGGATAATATGATAACCGTAGGGTGTCTCGACAATTCCCGACATCTCACCGTCCTTCAATCCGAATGCCACATCCTCGAATTCCTTCACCAACTGTCCACGCTGCACGAAAGGCAAAAGACCGCCTTGCCGGGCAGAGCCAGGATCCTGCGACACGTTCTTTGCCAATTCTGCAAAGTCTGCGCCCTGCTTCAGAGCGTTGTAAATAGAATCAATACGTACCTTAGCAGCCGTCAGCACTTCCTGAGAAGCCTTCTGGTCAACGCGCAAGAGAATATGTGCCACCTGCACGAGTCCGTCAGGGCCTATCTGTTTGACGGTATTATCATAGATATTGTGAGCTTCCTTCAGCATGTCAGCATCAGTGACCATGGCCGGCAACACCTGTTGATTGCGGTACTGAGCGAACTCCTGCTTAAAAGATGTCAGCGTATCATACTTAGCATCAAGGGCGGCAGCCACTTTCAGTTTGTAGTTAATGAAGAGTTCCACATATTCTTCAACACTCTTTTTATCGATGACACCCTCAGAGTTGTTTTTATTAAAGCTGTATTCAAACTCTGACCGGGGCACTTCTTTACCATTAATGGTCATGATGACAGGGTCGTCTTGCTGCGGAGAAAGCGCTGCACACGGAACGACCGCCAAGAAAAAAGCGGCTATAGATAAAAATTTTTTCATAATCTAATTAATCGTTGGGTCTTGAATAGTTAGGGGCTTCACTGGTAATAGTGATATCATGAGGATGACTCTCATTGATGCCCGCATTCGTAATGCGAGTGAACTTGGCACTGTGAAGAGCCTCTATCGTGGAAGCGCCACAATAGCCCATGCCAGAGCGCAGACCACCAATCATCTGATAAATCACCTCCTGAACAGTGCCTTTGTAAGGAACACGACCGGCAATACCCTCCGGCACAAGTTTCTTCACGTCTTTAGTGTCAGCCTGGAAATAGCGGTCCTTGGAGCCATGCTCCATGGCTTCAAGTGACCCCATGCCACGGTAAGACTTGAACTTACGTCCATTATAAATAATGGTATCACCAGGGCTTTCCTCTGTTCCTGCAACCAGTGAGCCCATCATAACGCTGGAGCCCCCAGCGGCCAGTGCCTTGACAATGTCGCCAGAATAGCGCAGTCCACCATCTGCAATCAAGGGAACGTCAGTACCACGGAGCACGCTATACACATCATAGATTGCCGATAGCTGCGGCATGCCAACGCCTGCCACGACACGGGTAGTACAAATAGAGCCTGGTCCAATACCTACCTTGACGGCATCAGCACCATTGTCGACAAGCATCTTGGCTGCGTCTCCCGTAGCAATGTTGCCTACCACGATATCGATACCGGGGAATGACATCTTGGCTTCGCGCAATTTCTCAATGACACCCTTCGAGTGGCCGTGAGCAGTATCAATGACGATAGCATCAGCACCTGCATTCACAAGGGCCTGCATACGGTCTAACGTATCAGAAGTAACCCCCACGCCAGCTGCTACTCGCAAACGACCTTTCTCGTCTTTACAAGCCATAGGTTTGTCTTTAGCCTTGGTGATATCCTTATAAGTAATCAAGCCTACGAGACGATTATCCTTGTCCACAACAGGCAGTTTTTCAATTTTGTTCTTCTGCAGAATATCAGCAGCAGCCATCAAGTCAGTCTGCTGATGGGTGGTGACAAGGTTTTCTTTCGACATCACCTCATCAACAGGACGATCCAACCTGCGCTCAAAGCGTAGGTCACGATTGGTGACAATACCCACCAACCGTTTCTCATCATCGACGACGGGAATACCACCGATGTGATACTCAGCCATGATGTCGAGAGCCTGAGCCACAGTCGAACCAAGAGGAATGGTGATAGGGTCATATATCATCCCGTTCTCGGCACGTTTGACGATAGCGACCTCACGGGCCTGGTTCTCAATCGACATATTCTTGTGAATCACGCCAATACCGCCTTCACGAGCAATGGCAATAGCCATCTGACTTTCCGTCACGGTGTCCATAGCTGCTGTCACAAACGGCACATTCAGCTCAATGTTGCGCGAAAAGCGGGTTTTCAACTCTACGGTCTTGGGAAGTACTTCCGAATAAGCCGGAATAAGGAGGACGTCATCGAAGGTCAGGCCGTCCATCACAATCTTGTCTGCAATAAATGAAGCCATAAAAGATACCTTTCTTAAAATATTGCGTGCAAAGGTACAAAAAAAATAGGGGAAAATCGAAGAGTGAAAAGTAAAAAATTTGCTACCGCACTTATTTTTAACCACTCTTCACTTTGCGGCAGGATATTTTTCACTTTTCACTCATCATTTTTCTGTTAGTTCGCCATGTCGGAGATAAACTTAATGCGAACAAGGCGTATCTCGTCCTCGTCGCCGCCCAGTTCCCGAATAGCAGTTTCCAAATCGTCCGTATCCGACTCAGCGAAGTAGTCATAGATTTCGTCCACGCGATCCTCGTCCATCACTTCCTCAAGGAAATAGTCTATGTTGAGTTTTGTTCCGCTGTAAACAATTGCCTCCACCTCGTCGAGCAATTCTTCAAAGTCGATATTCTGTGCCGTGGCAATATCGTCGAGCGCTATTTGACGGTCTATATTCTGAATGATCTTCACCTTCAGAAGCGACTTCTTAGCCACGGTACGTACACGCAAATCAGCCTGCCGGGTAATATTGTTTTCATCACAATAGCGTTTGATTAAGTCAACAAACTCTTTCGAGTAAGGTTGTTTTATCTTCCCCTCACCAACACCTTGAATATTCTTCAGTTCTTCCAGCGTAACGGGGTACTCCGTGGCCATTTGCTCGAGCGACACATCCTGGAAGATAACATACGGCGGGCGTCCCAATCGCTTTGACACTTTCTTGCGCAAATCGACCAACATGCGTCCCAACACCGGGTCAAGTGCACTGGTGCCACCGTCATGCTCCATTCCTTCGTCAGGGTCATCATTATACTCATGATCCTTGACTATCATGAACGACGACGGCGACTTCAGGTATTTCTTACCTGCAGATGTCAACTTCAACAGTCCGTAGTTTTCCACATCTTTCTCCAAATAGCCAGCTATCAATGCCTGCCGGATAACAGGATTCCATATTTTCTCATCAGAATCTTCACCGGCACCGAACAGTTCATGATCCTGATGCTTATGTGCAATAATCTCTTCCGTCTCACGGCCAATAATAAAATCCTCTATATAATCAGAACGGAAGTTCTCCTTGACGGCTAAAATCACTTTCAAAACCAGCACCAACTGGTCACAAGCTTCAATCTTCGACTTCGGATGCAGACAGTTGTCACAATTTTGGCAGTTGTCTTTGTCGTAGATTTCGCCAAAGTAATGGAGCAGCATCTTGCGGCGACATACACTGGTCTCCGCATAGGCGGCAGTCTCCTGAAGCAGCTGGCGTCCAATGTCCTGTTCTGCCACGGGTTTCCCCTCCATAAACTTGTCGAGTTTCTGCAAGTCTTTATTTGAATAGAACGCCAGACAGACACCTTCCCGACCGTCACGCCCTGCCCTTCCTGTTTCCTGATAATAGCCTTCCAACGACTTCGGAATGTCATAATGTATGACAAAGCGTACGTCAGGCTTGTCAATACCCATGCCGAAAGCAATGGTAGCCACAATGACATCGATATCTTGCATGATAAACTTATCCTGAGTCTCTGCACGAGTAGACGAGTCAAGTCCGGCATGATACGGCAACGCCCTGATTTCATTGGCTTGCAGAATTTCAGCCAGTTCCTCCACCTTCTTTCGTGACAGACAGTAGATAATGCCGCTCTTGCCTGGATGCTGCTTGATAAACTTGATAATATCCTTATCAATATCTTTCGTTTTGGGTCTTACCTCATAATAAAGATTCGGACGGTTAAAAGAAGACTTAAACTCCGTTGCATCAACGATACCAAGATTCTTCTTAATGTCTGTACGCACCTTGTCGGTGGCCGTTGCTGTCAATGCAATGACAGGCGCCAAACCTATTTCATTGATAATGGGCCGGATACGCCGGTATTCCGGTCGGAAGTCATGTCCCCATTCCGATATGCAATGGGCTTCGTCTATAGCATAGAACGAAATTTTCACTGACCGCAGGAATTCGACATTGTCCTCCTTTGTCAGCGATTCAGGAGCGACATATAACAATTTGGTAATACCACTTTTCACGTCAGCCTTCACCTGATCGATGGCCGCTTTGTTAAGCGATGAATTAAGATAATGCGCCGTCCCTTCATGTTCACTCAAATTACTGATAACATCTACCTGATTCTTCATCAGGGCTATCAGGGGAGATATCACTATGGCCACGCCATCCATCAGCAATGAAGGTAACTGATAGCACAGCGACTTGCCGCCGCCCGTAGGCATCAGCACGAAAGTATCTTTCCCGTCTAGCACATTTTGAACAATGGCTTTCTGGTCTCCTTTGAACGTGTCGAAGCCGAAGTATTTCTTCAATGCCTCTGTCAGATTAGTTTTTTTGGTCATATAGGCTTCCTTCTTTCACTTTTTCTCCTTTTTCAGCCCGCTTGCAAATGCGATTTGTCAAGTTGCTGCTGTGCATAGTCACGCGACACCTCAAATTTCTTCACCTTCTGAGAAGGCACTTCAAACATAGCATCCATCATAATATTCTCCACAATGGAACGCAGGCCGCGAGCACCCAGTTTATATTCAACGGCTTTGTCCACCATCAGTTGCATGGCATCTACAGCGAAAGTCAGTTCAATGCCATCCATCTCGAACAACTTCTTATACTGTTTGATAATACTATTCTTCGGCTCCGTCAAGATACGCTCTAACGCCGCACGATCCAACGGGTTCAGATACGTGAGCACCGGTAAACGGCCAATAATTTCAGGTATAAGTCCAAACGACTTCAAATCCTGGGGCGACACATATTTCATCAAGTCATCTTTGTCAATCTTCCGTACATTCTGTACTGAGTTATAACCCACTACGTGCGTATTCAAGCGTTGGGCGATTTTACGTTCTATCCCGTCGAAAGCACCACCGCAGATGAACAGGATGTTGCGCGTATCAATGGCAATATACTCTTGATCAGGATGTTTGCGTCCACCCTTTGGCGGCACATTGACCGTCGTGCCTTCCAACAATTTGAGCAAGCTCTGCTGGACACCCTCGCCACTGACATCACGTGTGATGCTGGGGTTGTCCGACTTGCGGGCTATCTTGTCTATCTCGTCAATAAAAACGATACCACGCTGTGTGGCTTCCACATTATAATCAGCGACCTGCAACAGACGCGTCAGTATACTCTCTACGTCCTCACCCACATAGCCGGCCTCTGTGAACACCGTAGCATCAACGATGGTAAAAGGCACATCCAGCAGTCTAGCTATCGTACGGGCTAACAGGGTTTTCCCTGTACCTGTCGAACCCACCATGATGATGTTCGACTTCTCTATCTCCACCCCGTTCTCATCTACTGGTTGCTGGAGGCGCTTGTAGTGATTGTAAACAGCCACCGACAAATAGCGTTTTGCCTCGTCCTGCCCGATGACATACTGGTCAAGATAGTCCTTGATCTCACGTGGTTTGGGCACAGACTGTTTCCCTGGCTGTCCTTTCGACTGCTTAGCAGGAGATTGTCGTAAATTCTCCTTTACTATCTGATAAGCCTGCTGGGCACAATCTTCACAGATATATCCATCGATACCCGTTATCAGGAGCCGCACTTCGCGTTCGTTTCTTCCACAGAAACTACATGTCTTTTTCATTCGTCCCTCTTACTTCCTTTCCAGCACTCTGTCTATCATTCCATACTCCTTGGCCTCTGCCGCAGTCATCCAATAGTTACGGTCAGAGTCGGCATACACTTTCTCATAGGAAGTGTGAGAATGTTCTGAGATAATCGCGTAAAGTTCCTTCTTGAACTTCAGAATCTCTTTTGCCTCAATCTCTATGTCAGAGGCCTGTCCCTGAACGCCGCCTAACGGCTGGTGGATCATCACACGGCTATGGGGCAGCGCCGAGCGTTTCCCCTCTTGACCGGCCACCAGCAGGACAGCGCCCATGGAGGCAGCCATGCCTGTACAGATGGTAGCCACGTCACTTGAAATGAACTGCATGGTGTCGTAGATGCCGAGTCCGGCAGTGACACTTCCACCAGGTGAGTTGATATAGATAGAAATATCCTTACCCGAATCAACCGAGTCAAGATAAAGCAGCTGGGCCTGTAATGTATTGGCCGTATAATCGTCTATCTGCGTACCAAGGAATATGATACGGTCCATCATCAATCGACTGAACACGTCCATTTGCGTCACGTTGAGTTGACGCTCTTCCAAGATATATGGGTTCAAATACTGAGACTGCACTTTCATCACCTCGTCAAGTGTGAGGCCGTCCATTCCTAAATGCTTGGTAGCATATTTCCTAAAATCATTCATCATGTTCTACTTCATTTTCAGGCATATGAAAGAGTTATCGACCCTTTTCCTACCTGTTGTGAGTTACAAAGATAAGGAAAAAAGTCGATAACCTTGCAAAAAAATTGCGTTTTTTTTGCTAAAAAAGCAAAAAATGCCTATTTAGCCTGCATTAACTTATTGAATTCGTCCAAAGTGACGGTCTTTTCATTCAATTTTACGATAGTCTTATACTTCTGAACGAGCTGATGGTCAACGGCACGATCTACATAGTTGTCTACGTTCTCACGCTTCTTAAGCTGCTCTGCTGCATAATTATCGAGCACGTCATCAGGCACATTGGACATGCCATACTGGGCAAACTGTTGACGGACAGCCTCCCTGGCAATCGCTTTCAAGTCGGCTTCCTCAACCTTGATTTCCTGAGCTGCCACCAACTGCTCTTTGATGAGGTGCCAAGCCAGTTCCTTAATACTGCCTTCGAAGTTCTTCTCCACATAGTCAGCACTTTTATCCTTATTATTATTAAGCATCACCTTCTTCAAAAGTGCCTCTGGGAACTCCAGTTTGCCGACTTTCTTCTCCATGTGTTCACGCAGGTCGAGCAGGAACTTGTAGTCACTGTTCTGAACAAGCTGGGCCTGAATAGAGTCGGCTATCTTCTGGCGAAACTCCTTCTCACTATTAACAGATCCCTCTCCAAACACACGGTCGAACAAAGCCTGGTTCACCTCTGCGGGCTGGAAGTGACGAATCTCCGTCACCTGATAGCTGAAGTCACTGGCAAGGTCTTTTACCTGCTCCTTGTCAACCTTCAACAATGCAGCAACCTCTGCATCGTTATCAGGATAGGCTTTCTTGGGATTGAAGGTGATAATATCACCAGGCTTGCAGCCGTCGAACAACTTACGCTGTGCCTCCTCTTTAATATAGGCAGGCATGATCATACCACTATCAGTAGTGATGCCGCCCTCCAGAGTATTGCCCTTCTCGTCCAACTGGCGCAGATCACCTGTCAACGTGTCATTGCCACTGAACTTGTCTGCTTTCTGGAACTCGCCAGCCTGCTGGGCATACATCTGCACTTGGTCGTCAATCAGCTTATCGTCCACCTTGATGGTGTAATAGTCTATCTTGTCGCGGCCAGAGAGTTCTGCCTTGAATTCTGGAGCCACTGCAATATCGAACATAAATGTGAAAGGGCCATCCTTTTCCAAGTCCTGTGGTTCCTGTTTCTCACTGGCCAATGGTTCGCCAAGCATCTGAATGTTGTTCTCGCGGATATATTCCATCAGTTTTTCACCTAACAGGCGATTAACCTCATCCACCTTGACAGCCATTCCATACTGCTTCTTAATCATGCCCATAGGCACCATGCCCGGACGGAAGCCAGGCACCTGTGCACGCTTACGATAGTCCTTCAAAGTCTTCTCGACCTTTTCCTGATAGTCTTCCTTCTCAACTGTGATGGTCAACAAGCCATTCACTTTGTCAGGGTTTTCAAACGTAATGTTCATATTTTTCTTATACCTTATTTAATTATATTCAAATTTTGGGGTGCAAAGGTACACAATATTTGTCAATTATCTGTTATTCATTATGAATTATTAACGTCTTCCTCTGCCTCCTTACGACGCTTCTCCTCATCAAGAAGTTGGAAATCCTTTTTTTGCAATACAAAGTTAGAGCCAAGATATTTCTCGCGTACAATAGGATTTTCCGCCAATTCCTCAGGCTTTCCCTTAAACAAGATACGTCCCTCAAAAAGCAAATAGGCACGGTCGGTAATGTTCAGTGTCTCATGAACATTATGATCGGTGATGAGAATGCCTATGTTCCGATATTTCAGACGCCACACAATATGCTGGATGTCCTCCACGGCAATCGGGTCGACACCTGCAAACGGTTCATCAAGCATGATGAATTTCGGCTCGATAGCCAGACAGCGGGCAATCTCCGTACGACGACGTTCACCACCCGACAACTGGTCACCCTTGTTCTTGCGAACCTTGCCCAACCGGAATTCCCTGATGAGTTCTTCCAACTTGTTGCGCTGATAGTCTCGCGGTTTGCCTGTCATTTCCAGCACCGACAGGATATTATCCTCAACCGACATCTTACGGAACACGGAAGCCTCCTGTGCCAGATAGCCAATGCCGGCACGGGCTCGTTTGTAGACAGGGAAGTCCGTCACCTCCTGTTCACCCAGAAAGATGTGGCCGCCATTAGGCACTATCAGCCCTGTCGTCATATAGAACGAGGTAGTCTTTCCCGCACCGTTGGGTCCCAAAAGACCTACGATTTCACCCTGACGGACATTGAAATTGACATCATTCACCACCGTCCGTTTACCATAGCGCTTGACAAGTCCTTCGGCACGCAGTACAATGCTTTCTTCTTCCATAAATTTCGTTATTTGCGTGCAAAGATACAAAAAAAATAAGAAATGAGAAATGAGAAACGAGAAATTTTGCTTACCTTTGCATCCAAATCACAAACAAGAAGAATGCTTTTACAGAAATGGCTGACCACCTTAGGTCGTTACGTCATGCTGATGGGCAAGACATTTTCCTTTCCAGAACGTTTCCGGATGTTCTGGAAACAATATGTCAAGGAGATGGCTCAACTGGGCGTCAATTCCATCGGTATCGTGTTGCTTATCTCCTTCTTCATCGGAGCGGTCATCTGTATCCAGATGAAGGTCAACATTGAGTCTCCATGGATGCCTCGGTGGGTGGCAGGTTACACTACGCGTGAGATTATGCTCCTGGAATTCTCGTCTAGTATCATGTGCCTCATCCTTGCTGGCAAGGTAGGATCAAACATTGCCTCCGAGCTGGGTACCATGCGTGTGACACAACAGATAGACGCCCTCGACATCATGGGAATTAATTCGGCATGCTACCTGATTCTGCCTAAGATTCTCGGCATGCTTACTATCATGCCTGCCCTGGTCATCTTCTCCAGCGCGATGGGTGTCGTGGGAGCCTACTTCACAGCCTATGGTATGCATATCATCACACCCGATGACCTGACATTAGGCCTACAGCACACTTTTATTCCCTGGTTCATGTGGATGAGCATTATCAAGAGCCAGTTTTTCGCTTTTATCATCAGCAGCGTGCCAGCCTTTTTCGGATATACTGTTGAAGGAGGCTCCGTCAATGTAGGCAAGGCCTCTACGGACGCCGTGGTTTCCTCCAGCGTACTGATACTGTTCTCCGACGTATTCTTAACACAGTTACTGTCATGATTGAAGTCAAGAACCTATACAAGAGTTTTGACGGCCGTGAAGTGCTGAAAGACATCAGTACTATCTTCGAAGACGGCAAGACTAATCTCATCATCGGCCAAAGCGGTAGCGGCAAGACCGTGCTGATGAAAAACCTCGTCGGACTATTCGAGCCCACATCAGGACAAATACTGTACGACGGACGAGACTTCGTAAGAATGTCAAAGCAGGAGAAAATCCACATGCGGCGTGAGATGGGCATGATCTTCCAGTCGGCTGCCCTCTTCGACTCGCTCACCGTTTTGGAAAACGTCATGTTTCCACTTGACATGTTCTCGTCCATGACTCTGCGCGACCGTCAGAAGCGAGCAATGGAATGTCTCGACCGCGTCAACCTCGTAGGTGCCGAAGATAAGTTCCCTGGTGAAATTTCCGGTGGCATGCAGAAACGCGTCGCTATCGCCCGCGCCATTGTCATGAACCCCAAATATCTCTTCTGCGACGAGCCCAACTCCGGTCTCGACCCCAAAACAAGCCTCGTCATCGACGATCTGCTACACGGCATTACACAGGAGTACGACATCACCACCATCATCAACACCCACGACATGAACTCCGTCATGGGCATTGGCGAGAACATCATCTTTATTTACGAAGGTCACAAGGAATGGCAGGGCGTCTCGGAAGACATCATGGGCTCAACCAACAAGCGCCTCACTGATTTCATCTTCGCCAGCGACCTCCTGAAAGAAATGCGGCAGGCTGTCGTAACGAACAAAACACAACTACGATAATAAATTTCGCGACATTTAATTTCAACAAAAATATTTATTTCAAAAAATCACCCAAATATTTGGCAGTATCGAAGAAAATGCGTACCTTTGCACCCGCAAACCGAAAGGCAAAGCATTTGATCTTTAAAATGGTGCCCGTAGTTCAGTTGGTTAGAGCGTCAGATTGTGGTTCTGAA
>Ga0326513_10002485_pt1 | contig 13651 bp, 14 predicted proteins | sample 2_2465_0518_D_FD_203654 | JGI IMG/M metagenome (GOLD analysis project Ga0326513, IMG submission 203654) | Bovine rumen microbial communities from UC Davis, California, United States - 2_2465_0518 | ecosystem: Host-associated > Mammals > Digestive system > Stomach > Rumen | place: USA...
CACGGCTCCCTTATGCGTAACTGCATTATCGGTGACTTCGGTCTGCTCAACCTCGCATATCCATACGCCGTTCTGACAAAAGACGAAGCCGGTACATCCGTTATCAAGATCGGCGACAAGGTGATTTACCTTTTCGGTGCTAACGATTCCGGCTCATATCTGTTACTGAAAGGTCTTACCGCAGGTGGGTGGTATGCTGACGAGGTTTCTTCCCACCCAGAGAACTATATCACCGAGGCATTGGCCCGTACCGCCGTTTCAACAGACCGTCGCAATTTCTGGACTCTTAACCCCTGTATGCCGTCGCATTACATTTACACCAAATTCACCGACACATGGGAAGGGCTGCCCGGATACCGACGTTATCACTTTGTTCTTTCTGACAACAACGCGATGCCTGTTGAGCGACGAAAAGAGTTAGAACGACAGTTTCATGGCCGGTATTACCAGATGCTCATTCTCGGTCTTCGTGTCACCGCCGAGGGCCAGATCTATTCCGACTTCAACAGGGACGAAATTATCTACACCGAACAGCCCACACTTCATGGCGTGCAGCATTATATCTGTTGCGATTACGGTTCAGTGAACCCTTGTGTCTTTCTTGACTGTTGCATTGACAACGACGGTATCATTTGGGTTTCCCGTGAATACCGATGGGACAGCCGCGAAAAGATGATGCAGAAAACCGACGCCCAGTACGTTCAAGACATGCGTGACTTCATTGGCTCGCCCGATGACACAGACTGCATCATTGTTGTCGATCCGTCTGCTGTGTCATTCATCACTGCTCTACAGGTCGAGGGGTATTTCGTAAAGGCTGCCGAGAACGCCGTTTCCGAGGGCATTGCAAAACTCGCTTCCATTATCAGTCAGCGGCGGTTAAAGATTCACGAGTCCTGTGTCGGGCTTATTTCTGAAATGGAGGGCTACTCATGGGATGAACGCAGTGTTATACTCGGAGAGGAAAAACCCGTCAAGGTTCGTGACCACGGGCCGGACGCTCTAAGGTATTACGTCAACACGTGCTTGACTTCTTTTGATTTGCTGCCGCAAAAAGGATAACCGTATGGACAATAATTTCTCGCTCAGGGTTAAAAACGGAACCATTAACATCGAAGACCTTATCGACAAAATCAATCTCGCCGACGAGCAGGGGTTGTTGACAAAGATGTCCATGCCGTCGGCATTCGCTGATTCTGCTGAATCAACCGGCAATGCAACAGCCGATGAGGTTTTGTCTGCTTTGCGAACACAGCAAATGGTTCGTGACACCGAAGACGCCATTAAGTTCACAGACGCATTCGCAAATCCCGCAGCCCGTACCGGGTGGGGTGAAGATAATCTGATTAACGCAACCGAATACCCCCTAACCCGTCTTACTCAAGACTGGCAGCTCCTTACATCCCTTTATCGAACGTCGTGGATCGTTCAACGCGTCTGCAACGTTATTCCGGAAGATGCCCTCGCCGACCTTTCGATTGAAGCACCAGGTCTTAATTCCGATGCCCTACAGCGTTTACAGGAAGAGATTCGCACAACTCATCTTCGTGAGTCGATGCTCAAAGGTCTCAGGTGGGGCCGTCTTTATGGTGGCGCGGCTGCCATTATTATGATCTCCGGTCAGGAAGACGACATGTCACTTCCTATCGACATCAACTCGGTTCAGATCGGTGCTTTCCGTGGGCTTTACGTTGTTGACCGTTGGAGCGGTATTTACCCCGGTCTCGAACTCGTTGACGATAACTCAGACCCCGATTATGGACTCCCCGAATATTATGAAGTTCGTAACGAGGTTGATGGCGGTTCCTATCGCATTCACCATTCCCGTGTCATTTGCTTCCGTGGCACCGAAATGCCTTACTGGGAACAGGTCGCTGAACAGTGGTGGGGTACATCTGCCATTGAGTCCATGTACGATGAATTGACGAAGCGTGATAACGTCGCACACAACATTGCGAATCTCACGTTCAAAGCAAACCTGTCTGTCTTACAGGTTGAGCATCTTGACCAGATGTTTGCGACAACGTCCACGATTCATCAGCGGCGTATGTTTGCAATGTTGCAGGCCATTAACACTCTTGAAAACAGTCTGGGCATTCGTCTTGTGAATAAGGGCGACGACATTCAGCAGTTGCAGTATTCATTCTCCGGACTGCCCGAAGTTATGGACTCAGCAATGATGGATATGGCCGGTGCAACCTGTATTCCTGTCACCCGATTGTTCGGACGTTCCCCCGCCGGAATGAACTCGACCGGTGAATCAGACGAAAAGATGTATCGTCAGACATTAGAGCAGGAACGTGCTGTTCATATCACGCCGGCACTCGAACGGTTATTGCCGATTGTTTGTCGGTCTGCATTGGGTGGCTTTCCTTCTGGTGCTGAATTTAAATACCCGCCCTTGCTCGAAGTCTCACCGATGGAAAAGGCCGACATTGTTGACCGTATGGCCGGTGTTATGGAACGCCTATTCCAGTCAAACCTTGTTCCGGGCGAGGCCGTTCTTGAGGCCGTTCGTAATGCACAGGTTTCTCAGAACATTACTTCGACAATCCATGATGAGCATATCGACAAGGTTCGAGGGAAGTATTTCAACGACCTTCAAGCTCAGCAGGCAGATCCATTCGGTGGAGCTATGCAGGCCGCAGCCGAAACCGGAATGCAGCCACAAGAAGCCCCCATTGATGAAGAGACATTACAGCAGGTTCCCGAAGCACAACAGCTTATGGAACAGCAGCAACAAGAACAGCAACAGCTTGCTCAGGTTCAGGAACAGGAGCAGCAAGAACTCGCTCAACAGCAAGAGGCCGATGCTCAGCAGTTACTTCAAGAGCAAAACGCCGAAATGATGGAGCTTTTACAGCAGGCCGGTATTGATACTTCACAAATGGAACAGCAGGCCGAATTTCAGCAACAGGAATCTGACGTCCAAGACCCATATTCAGATCCGCAGCAACAGTTTTCTGGTGACGAGCCATATCCCGATGATGAACAGCCATATCCGGACGAAGAACCCTATCCAGACGAACAGCAGCAGCAACAGGCATATAGTCAAACGCCCGAACAATCAGAACCAGAAGATGACGAGCAGATGACCCAAGATGACGACAACCGCTTTGTTTTCGACAACAGGTATTCACACCTAATCCGACGCCGGAGAGCAAAACGTCATGCCTCAAAGCAAAGATAAAACCCTATACGAAAACATGGTCGGAACCATTATTCAGGGCGGCTCCTCCGATGAGAAGCGGGCCGCTTTTCGTTTAATGAAATCCGAATCGGCGAAGATGGAAGCCGAACTTGTTTCGATATTCACCACAGCGCAACGTGAAATCGTTGCCGAGCTTTCCAGACTGAAAGCCAATGATTTGGTGACATATCACACAGAGGCCGCACTCGCTCGCGTTCAGGGTATATTGTCTCAGATGCTTGGCAATTCTCGTCCTTGTGTCGAACAAATGGCCGAGGCGAATATTCTTTCTGGACGTATCGGTGCTTTGGCCACATCCTCGTTAAAAGGGCCGGAACTTGTAAAGGCATCTCAGCTTACGAGTCTTGATAAATCACGCGTCGAGCGAATGGTCGAACAATTCATGGGGAACCTCAGCAAAGGTGCTGCATTGACTATGGCCTCAGCGAGAAACACCGTTCAGAACGCCTCCGTCCGGGCAAACCTGCCAAATCCGATTCAGCCATCTACCGGCGACAAAGATAAGGCCGCCACGAACCAAACCAAAGAATCCGACAAACAGGGCAAGGAAATCCAGAAACAAGAGGCCATTCAGTCTCCCGTTTCAAACATGAACTCGCCTGATTCTGTCGAGGCGAAAAAGCCGCAGCGTATCTTCAAACCCAAAACCAGATTGTCCAACGCCGATTACAAGGAACTCACCAAAAACCCCGTTTTGTTTGCCACCAAACGATCTCAAGAGAACGTCGATCAAGTCGTTAAGCTCCGGAACGAATACGTCTTGGGCCGTCGAGAAAACGACCCGCTTCGTTCTGCCGCATTGCGTGCCCAGGCATTAAAAGAAGCAAAAGGCTCAAGTGCTGCCAAAGCCGCATTCGATATGCAGGAACAACTCCGGAAAGAAGGCATCGCTGCATTCATTGACCGTGGCGGCCATAAATGGACTCTCGCAAACTATTGTGCCATGTCCGCACGAACGACCTCACGGCAGTCTGCGAACTTTGGTGAGATCTTCGGCAAAGAAGACCACGACCTTTACTACATTGTTCCCCACGGCTCAGCATGTCCTATTTGTGCAAAGTATGAGGGCCGCGTGTATTCTCGTTCTGGCAAAAACCCAAACTACCCGCCTCTTGCGAAAGCATTCACGAAGATCGACCCGAACGGTTCTGATGATCTCGACAATACTTATCTCACGATTCATCCAAACTGCCGGCACGTGATTGTTCGATATATTGAGCGCGCCCAAACAAAACAGCAGCTAGAGGCCATCCGCAAGCGTTCAAACATGCCCTTTGATATCGACCCACGAACCGAACAGCAAAAGAAGGAATACGAGCTTCGACAAAAGGTCAATTCAGAACGTAATGCTGCAATGCGTGAATATCAGGCCATGCTACAGGTCATTCCTGTCCGTGAACTCGGCACATTCCCAACCTTTGAAAAGCACCGCAAGGCGAATGATTCTGTTTACAAACGCCTCAAAGCCCGTTACAAAGAACTCAGCGGGGGCAAAACCAAGTAACCGGCAACATCTACATCAACAGGGTGGATGACTTTTAGGGTGGATCGTTTGGCTGCGTCACACGGAACACCCCGCTTTTTTTTGCTTGCCTTTATTTGTTCGCTTGTTATTATCTCGAATTGACTGTATATTCCGTATGCGGAGATTATTTGTCTTTCGCTTACAAATGGAGGTGGGGCGTGAATAAATCTGATTTGATGATGATAAGTTACGCCATAGGCACAGAGATCGACGCCATCAACATGTATTCCTTCATGATCGATCGTCTTCCGGATGAATGTAGGCCGAAGCTCGAACACATTATGAAAGAAGAAAAGGAACACGCCATCGAGCTTATACAGTTGCTTAAGGGCGATTTCTCTGTGAACATGACTTGAGGTGAACCATGCAGATTCGTTACTACGGCGACAAGATCTCAAATCGAATCGCCAAGACACCAGAAGGGTTCCTGATTTGTCAAGACGTTCCGATTTCACGCACCGGGTACCAAGAGTATCTCGCATCCGAAATCATGGAAAACCCCGTCAACGGGCACAAAATTATTCCGGTTTTCAGACCGGCGACCGAGGTCTTTGATATTCGTTCTCTGGCCTCGTTTGAGGGTAAACCGGTTACGAATGAGCATCCCGACGAAGACGTTACGCCTGACAATTATACCCGCTATGCTTGCGGTCATGTCCAGAATGTTCACCCCGGCGAGGGTGAGGATTCAAACAAGGTTCTCGCCGACCTTTACATCACAGACCCAAGCCTGATAAATTCAATCCTTAATGGCAAGCGTGAAATTTCATGCGGCTACTATGCAGAAGAAAAGCGTGACGCGTCTGGTAAACTTTGCCAGACAAAGATTCGTGGAAACCATGTTGCCGTTGTAAACAGCGGAAGGGCGGGTAGTAAAGTGAGAATCAGAGACAAACGAGCGGTTTACGATTATTCCGAGGACGAACTCTTTGAAGACACCTGCGGTTATGAAGACGAAGACGAGATTCTTGGCGATGACGAGGTCTATGTTGAAGATCTTACTGACGAAGATGAAGATCTCATTCAGGACTATGGCGTCAAAGGCATGAAGCATACCGGTGGATTTCAGAAAGGAAACCAGTATCGATTCAAGTCGGGCAATCCTTATCGCTTCCGGAAGCGTGGCGATGACGGAGAAGAAATGCTAGACGATGACGATGCTATTTATACTGACGAGGACGACATGATCAGAGACTATTCAGAAGAAGAGCTTTTTGAGGATGAGGATCTTGACGCCATCGAAGACGATGATGAACTCGATGTCATTGAAGATGATGACGACGAGTTTATTGGCGATGACGACGAAGAACTCATTCAGGATTATGGCGTGAAGGGCATGAAAAAAGGTCAGCACGTCATGGAAGGTAAACATGTCAAGGAACAGCCGAAGAAAGGTCTTAACACGAGACAAAAGGTTGGTCTTGGTATGATGGGTGGTGGTGCCGCATTGATGGCCGCAGGACTGGGGATGAAGGGTGCCGCGAGGCGATTGGCCAAACGTGCAGCAAGTGCGCAGAAGGCATTGCCATCTGCGGGTAACGCGATCCACGCAGAAGTTGTCCGGAATGCTCCGTCGAGAATGAAACTTGCCAATCCGAAACGACGCCTTGCATTGGGACATGATGCTGCTTACGATGAAAGCGATCTCTTTGATGACTGCGGAATTTACGACGAAGACGAGCTGATTGATGCTTGTGGTGGTCGTGGAGACGAGGATATCTTTGAAGACGACGATTTCGAGTCAATGGAAGACGACGGTGAGGAACTTATGGCAGAAGATGACGACGAAGAGTTTATGGCTGACGACGACTTCGAGGAAGTCGAGGATGATGACGACGAAATGATCAACGATTACTCGGAAGAAGAACTTTTCGAGGATGACGATGAGTTCATGTCCGAAGACGACGATGACGAACTCATGGCCGAAGATGATGGCGAGGAATTCATCGGTGACGATGATGACCTTGACGCCATTGAAGACGATGATGACGAAATCATTAACGACTATTCCGAGGAAGAACTTTTCGAGGATGACGACGACGAACCCCTCGGAGATGATGACCTCGAAGAACCCATCGGTGACGACGACGAAGAAATCGACGCTATCGTTTCCGACGATGACGAAGAATTTATCGGCGACGACGATGATGAGGAGTTCATTGGTGACGATGACGACTTCGACCCCTCTGTTGAGGACGACGACGAACTCGACGCCATTGAAGATGACGAACTCGAAGAGGATGACGACGAAGAAGTTATCGAAGACGACGATGATGTCGATGTCATGCCGACCGATGAAGTCGAACAGAAGATGTCTCAGGGCAGCACACTTGATACCCGTAAAGATGCCGCCCTTCGTGAAATCGTAAACGCTACCCGTGGCATCACCAATGCTCAGGAACGCAAGTCGGTTCAGGACGCCATTTATAAAGCCTTCTGTAGTAAATCCCAGATGGGCGACATTATGAGAACAATCGAACGCAACGCCCGCTCGAAACGCGATTCAATGGCCCAAGTTCAGACACAGATGAGCGCCAAAGGACAGCAGGCGATTTACGACTCTTTCAACCCGCATAAGCAGAGCGGCAAGTAATATTCCTTAACAGGGCGTATTTTACGAAAGGAGAAAACAAATGAGTGGAAAAACAATCGGTCTCGAAATGAATCACGGCTATGCAGGTTCTTACGCACGACAGCCTGACATGGTTATCACAACAAAACCAAACGTCGGCACGGCAGCCATTCCCTTTGGAACCGTTCTGATGCAGGCTTCCGGTGGCGTTAAAGCCGCAGACGCGACTCTTACCGCTGGTACGTTCGTTGGTATTGCCGCTCGCCAGATTCAGAGCGCCGCGAACTATCTCGCACAGAACAGCGCTGGCCAGTATGAAGTCAATGAACCCGTTTCTTGCTTCCAGGTTGGCCGTGTGAACGTTTATGTCGCAGACGGCACCCCGGCTCTGTACGGTGATGTTTACGTTCGCGTCGTTGCTAGTGGAACCAAACAGGTTGGTGACATTGAATGCGCAGCCGATTCCACGAACACGATTAAACTCGACAACTGTCAGTTTGGTGGCCCGAAAGATGCCAACGGCGTTGCAGAACTCGTTATCTTCACCGGCATTGGTGCTTAATTTAGGCTTTACACTTTACCATAAGGAGAGAAAATATGGGTCGTTATCAGTCGATGGGAACATTTCGTGCCGACAACGTAAATTACGCACCGGGTTCCAGTACAAGTTTTAGCATTAGCAACATGAAACGCGCATTCCGTGATGGGAATGTGATTAACCGTTTCACAGACGGTGCGATTGCAACCGCCGGTTCGTTCCTCGTTTCAGAACTCGAAAAACGTGATCCATTGGTTCGCGTTCCTTTGACCAGTTTCACGTATGCCCGTGATATTCCTATCAAGACGGGTGGTGGCTGGGTTGATCACACCTCGAATCTTAACATCGATTACGGTGTGACTGGTGGTGCATCTAACGGTACAGTTCAGGCTGCCGGTGCAAATGCTTCTCCGTTGGTTCAGATGAACCTCGAAAAAGACGTGTACAAAACCCACGTCTTCAACACCACAATGCGTATCCAGTTCGTCGATATGATGCGCGCTCAGGTAACTGGCCGCTCCCTCGACAAACTTCTTACCGATGGTGTGCGTTTGGTTTATGACAAGCACATGGACGCGAACGTTTATCAGGGTTTGAGCCAGTACGGTTCTTCCGGCCTCGTAAACAACGCCAATATCGTTGCATCTCAGGTTGCAATGAATGCCGGTGGTACGGCTCGTGATTGGGCACACAAAACACCACAGGAAATCTTGAACGATATCAATACGGCCATCAATGATGTTTGGTCTGCCGCAGGCTATGACCTCCGTGCAATGCCGAATCATATCATTCTGCCGCATGAGCAGTTCAATTACATTGCAACGCAGCCGGTTTCTCAGATTAGTGAAAAATCGATCCTCACCTATCTGGAAGAAAACAACGTTGCTGCCAAGAACAACGTCAAGCTCGTAATCGCTGGCGTTCCTTGGTGCAAGGGTGCCGGAACTGGTTCGAGCGACCGTATGGTTGTTTATGTCCACGACGAGCAGTTCCTCGCCGTCGAAGAACTCGCACCCCTGTCGCGTGTTATGACTTCGCCCTCGCCTGAGAATCAGTGCTATGATTCGCTTTACATGGCGAATCTGTCCGAAGTCGAATTCTTCTACACCCAGACCATTCGTTACTACGACGGAATCTAATGGTTGGCCCCGAAAGGGGCTAATCATTTTAAAAGGAGCAACCAAATGATTATTCACGTTAAGCAGAGTTTTGAACTTCAAGATAAGTCCGGCGAAAAATGGGGAGCCAGAAATGGTGACATCGTTGTTCCTCCGGAATGGGTTTCCCGCAATGAGTATTTCCGTGCCCTTTGTGATAGCGGTAAAATTACTGTCCATGTCGATTCAAAGGCGTTAGATCTTGAAGTTGCAAAAGAAGAAATGGTAAAACAAGAAGCCACCAAGAAAGGCAAGAAATAGGGAGTTGAAACATGAATAAGCGTTACATTGATAGCCTCATTCGCAAGAGTGTTCGCCGCGAAATGATGCGTCGTCCTCGCCGTATTGACCGTCGTTTCTGTGATGTTTCCGACAAGGCCCATTTGACACGTCTTGGCCGTCGTTACGTAACAGACCTCAGTCGTGAACTTAAAGCCCTCGGAGCTGCCGCAGGAAATCTGTCGAAAGATATGACCTATCGCGATTTCAAGGGCGTTATGCCTGATATCGTTAAACGCGTTGGATGGGTTGTCTCGAACCTTCGCAAACTGCCCGCCAGTATTGGTAAGGCTTAATTATTGAGGTTGCATCATGTGGCCAATGGATAGGGCTAGAGTAGCCAGTCTTCGCAGTTTAGCCAGTGGCATTGTTGATGGCGTTCCTGGGGCCTATACGGAATCGATGTTCCTTGAGGATTACCCGCCGTTCAAAAACAAAGACACAGGCGAGAACTTTATTCCCTCGGCCATGATGCAGACCTTTTTGCGTATGTGCAACGACACCGTATCGCCGGATCGATGGGGTGAGATGTGGCGTCTTGCGGCGGGGTTATTCGTTGCACACTTCGCAACGCTTTATTTGAAAACAATCAAAGGCAGCCCGGAGGGCTCTTCTTCCATGTCTCAGGCGGCCGATTCCGGTACTTTGCTTGGAATCGTAACGAGTGCAACTTTGGGTGATGCTTCTGTTAGCTATGATACATCTACTGTCACGCAACTAACCAGTATGTGGGGGCAGTGGAATTTAACTGCATACGGACAACAATACGCATCATTGGCCAAAATGATGTGCATGGGTGGAGCTTGGGTGCCATGACAAATAGTGTAAAGTTAAGACGGTTTATAGACGGCCGTGTTCGATATTGGTGCGAGTTCTACGACACCTATTACGACGCCGGCGTAAAAGGAATGAAGAAAGGCCAACACGTCATGGCTAGGGATCCTGAGTATGTGCAGGAACTTAAAGGTGGTAGCGGCGGCGCAAAGCCGGGCCAAAAGAAACAACTCCAACGTCCTAGTGCGTTAAAGCGTGCTGCCGTTATTGGTGGGTCCATAGCCGGTGCCACGGCGCTCGGTCTTTTGGGGCGAAAAGTAGGTCGTGCCGTTGGGAACAGAATGGCATCCGCATCGAAGGTCGCGTCTGCCGCAAAATCAGCCGCCCCCGCAGTTGCCAAAAAGGCTAAAACTTTTTCCGGCGGAAAGCCGGGTGGTCATAAGTTTGCCGGATTCGGCGGACTTTCAAGCACTTCACAAGTTAAAAAGAACCTTAACAACCCGAACCATGTTTGGGATATTTAATCGAGGATTCGCTATGAACAAAAGACATCTCGACGCATACATTCGTCGTCAGACTCGCGCAGCCGTTCGTTATTATACGGATGCAGACGTTAAACAGGTGGCCGCAATTCTGGCCGGTACAGGCATTGGAACTATTGCGGGCGTTATTGTCGGAAAGATCATCGGAAAAGGCATTTCTTGGCTTTACAACAAGATCGCCGACCGGAAGATTTTGCAGCAGATCCTTGACGGCACTATTACCGAAGACCGGTTCGTAAAGAACTTTGTCAACATGACGATTCAGTCCCTCGACAATGAGCTTCCGAAAACGTCGGATTACAATGAAGATGCAGAGAAAGGCGCTCAGATTGTTAAGCAGCGTTTACAGCGTTGCCGCACAGTCAAGGGACTTTTGAAGGTTATGCCGAACAACGTGATGCTCCAGCGCATGGATCGAATTTTAAGTGATCCTCGCGTTCAAGAGAAGATGGGCATTGACCGTTTAGGTCGTGACGTGAGAAACCTGAAAGGCAGCATGTAAAGAGTCATGGCATACTATCGCTTGGTACAGATGTACACCGACACGTTCGATTCGTATCGTGTCGTGAAAACGATTGAGAACGGGATCACCAAACAGAGCCGCGAAAAGGTTCTGTCTGGTATTCCGTGCCGTGCATATCAGAATAACACAAACCAGCCACAGATGTCTGAAACCGCTGCAACAGTGAGCAAGTCGAATATGCTCTGTTGTGAGTTGGGTTATGATGTCAAAGGCGGGGATGAAATTATTATTCATCGCGGTGCGAATGTCGGTAGACACATAAACCCAGACGAACGGTATATTGCCGGGCCACCAAACATTTACACAGAACCATTCGCTGGCGTGTGTCCAGACCTCGAACACATGCAAATCGCACTCATTGACGACCGGGTTATAGGAGACAACTAATGAGATACAACGACGCTTATGCTGTTCGACAGCGAAACATCATGCGGTATGCGATCAGAGATTCATACCGGCTTTATCTCGACGATGAAACCAGAAGAAAAGCCGGTTTAATCAGTCGCCTTATTCGCAAAGTGTATCGCGCTTTAAATGATTTCAGATACGAGCATCCCGTCGTTGCGAAACTGTTGAAAACACTCATAAAGATAGACATTATCTTGAGTTCTCGAAACCTCGCCTACAACCTTTTGGCATATTCAGACTTGAGACGACTTGCCAAGAACGGAAACGAGTTTGCGGTTGCGGCAGCACCGTTGCTTCCAACCCCAGTAAAGGTGACTGTTTTAACCATATTGACACTAGTTAGGAACATCGCATTAACGAACATCGCAAGCAATTTGTAGTCATGCCGAAGCACATAGACAACAAACTCGCAAAACAGCTCAAGGCGTTAGGCAAAAAGTCCCAGTCTGCGATTGAGAAATTCAGAGCGGGCCTTAAAAAGAACGCCGAAGACGCCTGTGATGTAATGGCCTTAGCCGCGAAGGAACACACCCCTCATCCGGGTGATGGAAAGCCTCGCGGCTTTAATGTTATTACCGGGGAATTATCGGCCCACTGGGAATCTCGATTTATTGCAGCAGATAAAGGCTCGAACTACGTCGGCACTGTGACTCTCACAAACGATATGCAGTACGCGAGCTATGTTCAGAACGGGCACCGTTTGACAAGGCATTTCGTTCCCTGGCTTTATGTTGACGGTATGGGAACTATTTCATACGAAACGAATCACGCACAGCCAATGTTCGGCATGGTCGTTGGGACAAAGACCAAATACGTCAAAGGCGTAGACATGGTTGGCCCGGCGATAAAAGCATTCAACGAGTCTTTCAAGAAGATGAACGACGACCTTGCGAAACAAATTCTCGATCTTGACGATATTGATTAGCGCTTTTTGGGCGAATGCTCTATAATGCCCACAGAATCGCCTCTGCGCGTTTTGTTTCAATTGACAGTCAAATACACAGGCCACACGATTTAACACCCTGTGGATTGAACGTGGATTAACTGAGTGGCATTCGGCAATGAGCATTGAAATCACGACACAACTTATCCATGCGAGCTATGCGTCAGTCATTCGCACGATAGACGAAAACGCGAACATCTACGACAACCCGAATCAGCAGGGCACGTATTATCCGGCATGGTTCATTGTCCATCGTTCGCCAGTTGAGCTGCAAAAGGGTATCGGCAGGTGGACTCTCGTGTATCAGATTGATATCTGGTACATGCTCAAATCGAATCAGACACGTCTTTATGATCAGTACAGTGCTATCGCCGAACAGCTTGATGATAAGTTGGAATATTTGCCAATTTTTGGCACTGATGCTTGTGTTCATGTGCTTGATCGATCGTGGGGACTAGAGCTTGATGCGTTGAAGTATTCAACGACGCTTAGGCTTTATGCGAGCAAAGGCCCGAAACCTGTTATTCCATACATGGAAGTTATCGAGGATCTTCGGGTATTCCTCAAGGGGCAAAAGCCAGAGTTTTACACACTGTCATTCACGAACACAGAACACCCTGATTTCACTGTCGAGCTGCCTGATGAAATTGTCGTTAGTGCTAACGCGTTTGTCAAATTGCCGTCTGTTTCTGGCAAGCATACAGAGGACGAAGAAACGTGGGTAACGTCTCGATGGGATATTGGTGAGTTTGGTTCATCTGTCAAAATGGATGAAGATAAGGTTGCAAACCTTTTGTGGGAAGAGCTGCGACAATTTGTTGTTTCGTTTGCGAACACGACGTATCCGCAATTTGACGTTGACCTTCCGGAGCAAGCCGTTGTCATTGCGGGTGAATCAATAACGCTTCCATCGGTTTCAGGGCAATTCGTTGAGGATGGCTATGTTTACACGCCGTCCGCGTGGGATATTGGTGATTTCGGTTCTGAATTTACGCCAACTGGTAACACAATCGCAAACCTCGTTTTCAATGTTGAGAAGCAGTATGAAGAAGTCACGCTGTACATACAGAGTGGCAACAAGAACATTCAAACGCGTGTTACAAGCCGTTTTACTGGTGATGTAAATAGTTCTTTCGTGTATCAGCTTTATAAAGATGAAAATTTAACAATACCGTGGTC
>Ga0326513_10002488_pt1 | contig 13642 bp, 17 predicted proteins | sample 2_2465_0518_D_FD_203654 | JGI IMG/M metagenome (GOLD analysis project Ga0326513, IMG submission 203654) | Bovine rumen microbial communities from UC Davis, California, United States - 2_2465_0518 | ecosystem: Host-associated > Mammals > Digestive system > Stomach > Rumen | place: USA...
GCCTTGATCTCCATTCCTCATGGATGACTCCACGTTCTTTTTCTATCTCGATGGAGTCGAGTGTCAGACCGTTTGCCCAATCATATAGTACCAGCAGACAGCTGTCGAGTTTTTCTTGTCCTATATTAGTAGGTATATTGTCGATGTTATAAACCGTCTGTTCGATGCTTGTATAGGCATTCACTCCATCGTTAGCCCCAATACTTTCAAAGAATCTGTCAACTCCATTGCCAGGAAAGTGTTCACTACCATTAAAACACATGTGTTCAAGAAAATGAGCCAAGCCACGCTGATTGTCTTCTTCTTGCAAACTACCCACGCGTTGCGCCAAATAGAAACACGCTCTATTTTCTGGCCAGTTATTGCGCTTTATATAATATGTCAGGCCATTTGACAGTTTACCGATCTTGATTGTAGAATCTTTAGGAATTAGAATTGAGTCGTTGATACATGGCTGGGCATTGCATACCAATGGTACACACATTACGAGAAATGTTAGCCCAATACATAGAAACCTTAACCGACAGTACATATTTATAAGCATTTTACCATTCGCTAATATCTGCTTTATTTTTAACCAAAACAGTCACTTCTTTCGACAAATTTGGAAAGAATGTCATACCAGTGATTCGTTCTATTTGACTAATACTATTAACATATTTGTCTTTATTTCTGTTACCTTCCGTATTTCTACATACAAAACCTATTCCTTTTGGCGTGCCATTTAGACACATTACCACTTTGAAGAATGCTTCTGGAACAGGAATTTTACTTACTCCAATTATCTCATGCTCTTGCCTAAGGAATATTGGGCCGCAAACAATATAGATATCGCCATACTTTTCTGCCCATCTACGGCAAGCCATTTCTATCTCATTCCAGTCTCCGCTGTTTAGTCGTGGATGCTGTGGACATACATTTGAGTATAAGAAAGTCTCGTACATAGCATCTCGACTCCACTTGTTGTCTCCAGCCGGACACATGTGTCCACGAGACCATCCGCTTCCTTTGTAATCGAAATTATTAACCCTAGGCATTGGAACACAACTATCTTCATGCCATGCATTACTGGTTCTCTTTGTTTTACCTTGAACATGGTCTCTTGTTAAATGCCACGCGACCCAGTTTGGCTGCTTTGTTTTACTATTGTAAGAAGACGTATAACCTATTCTATGTAGTATAATTTCGGGTGTTCCTTTTGGTGATACAGGCAAATCACCATTGTCTTTGTCACGACAGAACACGGATATACATGTGCCGAAAGCCGCTATGACACAAAAGGTAAGGAATAAAAATACAAAATATCTGTTCCTCATTATCTTCATATTAGTTCCAATTCCTTCATAAATTATTCTTATTCTCATGCAAAAGTACAAAAAAAAAGGCAAAACAATCTAATGAAATGACTTTTTGACGAAAATATGTTATTTATTCTTTGAAATGCTATACAAAAACAGCTATGACATATTACAATATACTTGAAATCATCTATTCCTAGTTTGCGCTGATCAATAAAATACAAGATATATTTTGCCTCATTTTTTTGAAGTTACTAATATAACAATTTGTAAAACCAAACATTTTTAGTTAAATTGTGTTAATTGTTTAATAATTGTTGCTTTATGTTATTTATAAGTCATGGAAAATTATTAAATTTGCATTCAAAGTTAATTTATGAGTATGCCAGTAAAGAAGAATCTAAACAGAATTAAAGCAGTTTTAGCTGATGCAGGCCAAACTAACAAATGGCTTGCTGACCAACTTGGTAAAGATCCTGTTACCATTTCAAAGTGGTGCACGAATACTACCCAGCCAGATTTGCAGACGTTGTCTATGATTGCGGAGGTTCTCGATGTTAATATCCGGGAACTGCTTGTTGACATAAAAAATCAAAAACAAATCAAATAACAATCTTGATAAGTTATTTATATTATTAATATTAAAAAGGTAGAGATATGATTAATTTAACAAAAGGCCAGCGCATCGAAATAGGCTTGCAGAAAGTCGGTGTTGGATTAGGATGGGATCCTAATGAAAGTACAGGTTTTGACTTCGACCTTGATGCTTCAGCATTTATGTTGGGTGAAGACAAGAAGCTGCCAGTTGATGAATTTTTTGTTTTTTACAACAATCAGAAATCTCCTGATGGAGCAGTTGAGTCATCTGGGGATGATACCACAGGAGGAAATAGTGATGGAGGAGATGACGAGACCTTGACTGTTGATTTGTCAAAGGTAGATACTCGTATTCAGGAAATTGTTTTTACAGTAACAATTCACGAGGCAGAAGTGCGCAAGCAGAACTTTGGTCAAGTCCACAATTCTTATATTCGTATTTATGATGCCAACAACAACACTGATCTTGCTCGCTATGATCTGGACGAAGATTTTAGTATAGAAACAGCAGTAGAGTTTGCTCGTCTGTACAGACGCAATGGGGAATGGAAATTCGAAGCAATGGGAGTCGGCTATAAGGGCGGCCTTCAGTACTTTGTGAACAAATATGTGAAGTAACTATGGCTGTAAATTTAGTAAAAGGACAAAATACAGTGCTCGACATGAACGTGTTTCATGTCGGGCTTGGTTGGGACGTAAATGAAGGTGCTTCTCCATATGACTTCGATTTGGATGTTGCTGCTTTTATGATTGGCTCCAACAAGAAGACCCCAGGTGATGATTACCTCGTGTTTTATAACTCAGACAAGCGTGTTAAGCCCAATGATTTAAAAACAATAGTTCCTTCATCGCTTTGGTCTAATAATGATGATTTGCGACACGAATCACGTCCTGTGGATCCGGAACTGTCAGTGATTGGTTCTATTGATGACGAAGATGGCCAAACCTCAGAAGATGGCGATGACGAGACTATGGATATTAATCTTAACAAGGTACGTCCAGATATACAAGAAATCGTCATTTGCGTTAGCATTTACGAATGGCAGAAGCGCAAACAAAACTTTGGCCAAGTTGAACGTGCTTATGTCCGCCTTTACAAACCAGGGAACGATGCCGAAGGAAAAGAAGATTATAGGTATGATTTGACCGAAGACTTCTCGGCCTGTGCATCCGTCGAATTTTGCCGTCTTTACCGTTATAATGGAGCGTGGAAAGTACAAGCTACAGGAATTGCTCATAAAGGTGGATTAGAGGAACTTGTTGCAAAATACATGTAATTATGGCTATAATACTGGAGAAAAGTGGTGACAAACACCGAATCAACCTCGAAAAGGGTGGTAAGTCATTAACAGGTGAGATTAAAATCAATCTTGACTGGAGCAAAGGTGGCCTTTTAAAACAAATGTTTGGAAAGGCTATAGACCTTGATCTTGGTTGTTTCTATGAATTAAGAGACGGCAAGAAGATGCTCATTGATGGACTTCAATTTTCTCGTGGCAGAGGAGGCAGTCGGGACAAGCAGACCCGGCAAGGTTGTTATACGCAATCTCCATATATCTGGCACATGGGGGATGACCGCGGTGGGTCCTCGGAATCTGGAGAAACAATTCTTGTTAATCCTGTTGGAATTCCCTATATAAAGCGCATAGTCGTCTATACTTTCATTTTTGAAGGCGTTGCAAAATGGTCTGAAACTAATGCTGTAGTAAAAGTGACAGTGCCTGGTTGTGAAGACATAATTGTCCAAATGGGCCAGCAGGAGAGCAACAAGAGATTCTGTGCTATAGCTTCAATTGAGATGGGAACTGACAACTCTATGGAGGTAAAGAAATTGGTAACTTTCCATGATTCACATTCTGATTGTGACCGCAAATATGGATGGGGATTCAACTATTCTCCCGGAAGCAAATAATATTGATTAGGCAACCTATAATATTGCAATTAAAAACAATCTAAAAGAGCGCTGTATATCTGTAACGTTTCAAAACTTACGAAATTCACTCTTTTCATTGTACTTTTGCAGTGTATAAATTTAAAAGCTAAGAATATGATAAATTTGGAAAAAGGTCAGCGTGTTAACGTTGAATTGCAAAAATTTACAATTGGATTGGGTTGGGATACCAACTCTTCGAGTACCGGTGTAGACTTTGATCTTGATGCATCCGCATTTATTCTGGGTGAGAACAAGAAGCTCTTGTCTGATGAGAATTTTGTTTTTTATAACAATCTTAAATCACCAGATGGTGCAGTGGAGCATACTGGCGATAATCTAACGGGTGAAGGTGAAGGCGACGATGAAAGCATTCGTATTGATCTTTCCAAGATTTCATCAGATGCATATGAAATCTGTTTTGTAGTTACGATTCACAAGGCCGAAGAAAGAAAACAGAACTTTGGTCAAGTACACAATTCTTTTATTCGCATATATAATACAGATACGAATGAAGAAATCATGAAATATGAGCTAGAAGAAGATTTTAGCATTGAGACCGCAGTTGAATTTGGACGTTTATACCGTCGTAATGGACAATGGAAATTTGAAGCCATTGGCGTAGGCATGAAAGGCGGGCTTCAAGATTATGTGAATAAGTATCAATAAGTAATATTTTAGGTTATGGCAATAAGACTTGAAAAAGGACAAAGAATCAATCTCGAAAAGGGAAATGGTTCAAAACTTACCAACTTTTGTGTAGGTTGTAACTGGGGAGCTATCAGCAAGAGTTCCTTCTTCGGCCTAGGTACTAAAATAATTGATGTTGATTTGGATTTAAGTTGCTTACTCTTTGATGCAGAAGGGAATCCTATAGATCACATCTATTCTCCTCTATATCGTTTCGGAGATCGAAATATCGGATTGCCTAATGGTAAATTGGACTCAGTGGATAGAGCTCTTCATCATACAGGTGATGACCTTAAAGGAGATCAAGATGGAGATGATGGTCTCGACAACGAAATTATAACAGTAGACTTAAATCGAGTTGACTCAAAAGTTAACCAAATAGTTTTCTTTTTGAACATTTATAATAATGAGGATTTCCAAGGCGATTTTTCTGAAATCCCCTATGCCTCAATTAGAATGTATGAGGGGACTGCGACAAAAGTTAAGGAAGTCTTTGCTCAGTATGATGTTGCTACAAAGGAGAATTGTGCTGGTATGCGAGCATTAATAATGGGCAAACTATATCGCCGGAATGGAGAATGGAAGTTCAACGCAATCGGAGATGCTTTCGAAGATAAGAATATTGTTGCAACGATTGCAAGAGTTATGAAAAGTTATAATAAATAGGACTATGGCTATAAAACTAGAAAAAGGACAGCGAATCAACCTTGAAAAGGGGAATGGCTCAAAGCTTACCAACATTTGTGTTGGAGTTAACTGGGGCGCAATCACCAAGAAAGGATGGTTTGGAATTACACGTACCGAAGCTGTGGATTTGGATGCCAGCTGTGCAGAATTTGATGCGGCAGGAAATATCATTGATAAGGTTTGGTTTCGTCATTTGGCTTCCAATGACGGTGCTATCAAGCACAGTGGTGACGACCTTACAGGTGATACGGATGGCGATGACGGTTTAGATAACGAGGTTATTACCGTCAACTTGTCAAAGTTACCAGCAAATGTTGACAAGATTGCATTTGTACTTAACAGTTTCCGCGGTCAAGATTTCAAGATAATTCCATTTGCTTCGATTCGCATTTATGAAGGTACACCTACGAAAGTAAATGAGATCTTTGCTACATACGACGTTGCAAACGATCCCACCTTTGCAGGCAGTGTTTCTATGGTAATGGGTGTGTTCTATAAGCGTAACGGAGAATGGAAGTTCAACGCTATTGGTGCACCCACCAAGGATCGAAACTTTGAACAAACATTAGAGACCGTTAAACGATTGTATCTATAAGTGACTAAATAAATTATAATTATGAGAAGATTACCAGTTTATCTGCTTCTTGACTGTTCTGGTTCTATGTATGGAGAACCTATTGAGGCAGTCAAAAATGGCGTTCAAGTGTTGGTATCAACACTCCGCCAGGATCCTTACGCTTTGGAAACTGCATATCTGAGTATTATTACTTTTGACAGCAGTGCCAAGCAGGTAACCCCACTTACCGAATTGTCTGCATTCCAGCAACCAACGATTGAGGCAAATGGATGTACGGCGTTAGGTGAAGCTTTGTCACTCTTGGCAACAAAGGTTGATCAGGAAGTCACGAAGACAACTCCTGAGCAAAAGGGTGATTGGAAACCTCTAGTATTTATTATGACTGATGGTGTGCCTACCGATGACATCAACAAAGGACTTGCAGAGTTCAAGAAACGCAAGTTTGGTATGGTTGTAGCATGTGCTGCAGGGCAAGGAGCAGACACCAACATCTTAAAACAAATTACCGAATGTGTAGTTCAGCTTGATACTGCTGATAGTACCACTATCAAATCATTTTTCAAATGGGTATCTGCCTCTGTGAGTGCTGGCAGTATGAAAGTTGAGGAAACTGCTTCTGACGTGAATACAATGAGTGAGTTGCCACCTCCACCACCAGAAGTCAATATTGTCGTCTAATCCCTATTATTAATTTTAAAATATTAAGCTTATGACACTTCAAGAATTAAAAGCAGATCTTCTTGCTGATGGCATTATTGATGCAGAAGAAGTAGCAAAACTAAAGGAAATCCTCTATGCCGACGGTGTAATTGACAAAGAAGAAGCCGAATTTCTATTCGAAATTAATGATGCGGTAACGGGTAAAGATAATGATCCCGCTTGGGAATCTTTCTTCATCCAAGCCATTTCTGATTTCCTCCTGAAGGACGAAGTATCTCCTGGTGAGATTGACTCAGAAGAAGCAGCATGGTTAGTTGAGAAGATTGGTGCTGATGGACAAGTTGATGGTACAGAAAAGGCACTGTTGGAAAACCTTAAGAAAGAAGCAAAATCTTTCCCAGCATCCCTTGCAGCATTACTCTAATTTGTAATAATCCATAGGCCTGGTTTATCCAGGTCTATGGAATAATTAAAAAGAAATATGAGACGTTTACCAGTATATCTATTAATAGACACATCCTCTTCTATGCGTGGTGAGCCAATAGAAGCGGTTAAGGTTGGTATTAAGTCTCTTTTAAATTCACTTAGTCAAGATCCCTATGCTCTAGAGACTGTTTGGCTGAGTATAATAACCTATAATTCACAAGCAGAACAGATTCTTCCATTAACAGAAGTATATAAATTACAAGTTCCGGAACTAATAGCAAAAGGGCGTTCCGCGATGGGAGAAGCATTACTCCTTTTGGCTGAAAGGATAGATATTGAGGTCGTAAAGAATAGTCCAGAACAAAAAGGTGATTGGAAGCCTTTATTATTCTTATTGTCAGATGGAGGACATTCCGGACCTATAGCAAAACCAATAGCAGAATTGAAGAAAAGACAATTTGGCATGGTTGTTGCTTGTGCTGCTGGCGACAAATCACATATTGATGTACTGAGAAAAATTACAAACAATATAGTTAAGATTTCCACAACAGAAGCTCAAAATATCATTGCATATTTTAAGTGGATATCAGGCTCGATAAGTAGGACAAGCACTAGAATTGAAAATTCAGGTAATGATGATGTGGTTATGCAAGAGTTACCACCATTGCCTAACGAAATACAAATGTTACATTCTTTTGATTAAAATAATATAGTATATGGCAAGAAGACTTCCTGTGTATCTTTTAATTGATACTTCTGGCTCTATGAAGGGAGAACCCATTGAGTCGGTCAAAGTTGGTATTGAAACAATGTTAAGTACATTGCGTAACGATCCTTATGCATTAGAAACGGTTAACATAAGTATTATAACATACGATAAGGACGTAAAACAAATTTTGCCTTTAACTCCAATAGACGAATTACAACTTCCAGAAATTACGACTCCTGATAGTGGGCCTACTCACATGGGAGCAGCCTTAAAGAAGTTACTTGAAATGGTGGATGTTGAAGTTAACAAGGGGACACCAACTCAAAAAGGTGATTGGATGCCTTTATTATTCTTGATGACAGATGGCCATCCTTCCGACATCATGGAATTTAACGAGGTTGTTCCAAAGATCAAGAATAGCCTGTTCGCAACAGTTGTTTGTTGTGCGGCAGGTCCCAAAGCGAAAACTGAAGATCTTAAAAGACTTACTGACAGAGTGTATCAGATTGACACCTTAGATAGTGCATCTCTCATGAAATTCTTTAAATGGGTTAGTGGAGTCGTTCAAGAAGGAAACAAATCAATGGGTGCAACAGACGAATTGGTCCTCCCTCCTCCCCCAGAAGAAGTTAATATGGTTTTATAAAATGTCTTGGTTTAATAAGATATTGGGATTAAAGTCTGCTAACGAACAGAAAACAGATATGCTGGTTCAGAACAAAGAATCAGTGCAAACTGTTGTGCTTCCTACAGATAACAAAGAGTCTTCACAAGACAAATATCAAAAGCCAGAGGCACAAAAGAATCCTTCGGGCGTTTCCTCTTCAATAATTAATAAAGAGGAAACCAAAATCATTCCATATATTCCACCTAGAAATTCTACACAAGAAGAAATTCTCAATTATTTAAAAGCTCAACCTGCACAAATAACCTTTATCCACGGCAAAGCTGGCTGTGGAAAGACCTATTTGTTGCAGAAGGCAGAAAAAGAGGTCGCAGGTTGCCAAATTTTAGCTCCAACAAACTTGGCTTGCAAATTATACGATAATGCAATGACTTTACACTCTTTTTTTTATGGAGCATTTGACAACCTTGATGAAGGTTATCAAAACCCATCGAACTTAACCTCTAGTGTAAAGGCATCTCGTGCAGCTTTATATGCTAAGTCTGTCAAACTGTTGGTTATTGACGAAATCTCGATGGTTCGTTCAGATACATTTGAGATGATGAATCGTATTTTCCAAATTATACAAGATAATAAAAAGCCATTTGGAGGTGTACCTGTAGTAGTTGTTGGTGATCTCTTTCAATTACCACCTATAGTAAGTGATGATGCTGTTGGCCAATATCTGACAAAGGAATATAATGGCTATTATTTCTTTCATAGCCATGTAATACAGGAAAATATAAAATCAATTAGATTGTTCGAACTGACAGAATCCATTAGACAAAAGAATGATCCTGAATATGGTAAAATACTTGATGCATTCAGGAGACCAATGAGTGCAACCCAAAAAGTAGAAATTCTTGAAAAATTAAATTCAAGAGTAGTGAAAAGTGTGCCAACAGATGTTATTAGGATTGCATCCTCCAATGAAGAAGTACGGAAAGTTAACAGAGAGCGACTAGCAAATCTAAACGGTCAGATAGAACAATCTGTTGCACAACTTTCCGTTGCAAGAATGTCAAATAGGAGCGAACATATTTCTTTTGGATTTAATGATTTGAATGCTCAGGAAGATATAATGCCAGTAGAAATACCTTCAAATTACGAACCTGTTTTTGAATATAAGAAAGGTGCAAAAATCATGCTTACCACATCAAACAGACGTGGAGGGTATGCAAATGGAGATTTTGGTATTATTGATGGAATAGAAAATGGCAGGCTAACTGTTACCCTTGATAAAAGCGGAAGACAGATAATTCTGCCCGAATACAGGAATCAAGTGGAGCATTATCGCTATGAAATGTTTTATGATGTCAGTAAACATAAGCTTTCACGGGTTACTCCATACGTTCAGAAAACGGTACAATTTCCACTGAAGTTGGCATATGCATTTACAATTCACAAGTCACAAGGTCAGACGTATGATAAAGTTGTACTTGATTTGAATAGTCACATTTTCGCTCCAGGACAACTGTATGTTGCATTAAGTCGAGTCAAAAGTTTGAGTGGTCTGTTCCTTACAAAGCCACTTACTTACAGTGATATAATTTCAGATGAGACCATTTTTGAATTCCTATATGTCCTTAGAAAGAGCATATTACATACTGATGGCATTGATGAACAAAAGATTGAAATCAAGCCTACTAAATACAACCCTTTATGCGAGAACTTCATAAGCTTCATTAGAATGAACGAGCTTAATGTTTCAACGAGTCAGTTCTTGACTCATATACTCAAAGGCTATATGAACCTCCTTAACGAATCAAATTATGATCTCGCTTTTGAAGAGTTGGGTAAAATCGTTGGTTTGGTAGAGGAATCATATATTACAACGGCATATACAAACATCATTGACAAAATGAAAAATTTAACACGGCATGATGAACAGACATGCCAAAGCTTCTTAAATGTAATTTTTGAAGTCTACACAGATGTCGTTCGATCTCCAAGATCTAAAATTATTGATTCTAACAAAATCCTTCCGGCTAGATGTGTTTAAGTGTTAAAGATTATTATTTTAAAAAGATATGGATTGTAAGTTAATAGGAAATGTATTTCAGGCACTTGAAGTGACCTTAGCACCTCGAGAAGTCTTTTATGCGGAACGAGGAGCTATGATTTACATGGACAGTGGCATTGAACAGGACGTACAGATGAATGGTACTGGACTCATGGGAGTCCTAAGTACTAAATTTTCTGGAGAATCACTGTTCTTGACTAAATTTACAAACATGTCAAATAGTTCTCGTAAACTAACTTTGTCTGGTCACTCGGGTAGTTTGAGTCATATAAAAATAACGCCAGGTCAGACCCTAATATTGAGACGTGGCGATTATGTGGGATCTAACAATAAGGTAAACATTGACATTAATTTTTCTATAAACAAGTTTTTGACAGGTTCAGGTTTCGCATTTCAAAAAATCACAGGAGATTCTACAGTTTTCTTTGACTGTGTTGATTCTCTTATTACACGCGATTTGACACCTGGAGAAGAGATTATTGTTGATGAGAACCATATTAAGGCATTATTGGGAGTTGATGATTCTAGAATATCAGTTCAGCGTAATACGAATATTATTAAGAATTTAGTGTCTGGTGAAGGTTGGCTATTAACATGTATAACAGGGCCGGGAAAAGTCTTTTTAAGTAGCGTTCCTTCAATAGCCCCAAGACAACAATCTATTTGATAATTTAATATAAAAAAAAGATCGATATGAGAAGATTACCAATTTATTTCCTCGTTGATGTTTCTGAGTCTATGGTAGGTGAACCCATTGAACAGGTACAGAATGGTATGCGCACCATCATTCAGGAACTACGTGTAGATCCTTATGCTTTAGAGACTGCATTTGTTTCAGTAATTGCTTTTGCAGGAAAAGCAACCAGTTTGTCACCTCTAACAGAACTGTACAAGTTCTATCCACCGACATTCCCCATTGGTGGCGGTACTTCACTGGGGGCAGCTCTAGATTATTTAATGGATGACTTGGATAAGTCAATTCAAAAGACTACACTTGAAGCTAAGGGTGATTGGAAACCAATAATATTCCTGTTTACTGATGGTACACCAACAGACAATTATAGCGCTGCTTTTGCTCGTTGGAATGCCAAGTATCGTAAAGGATGTAATTTAGTTGCCATCTCTATTGGTGATAATGTAAACACCCAGATGTTGGGTCAGATATCAGACAATGTCCTTCGTCTTAAAGATACTGATGCAGAATCGTTCACCCAGTTCTTTAAGTGGGTTACGGCATCTATAAAGGCCACAAGTGTTTCTGTAACTGATTATTCAAATGACGAGGTTCAACTCGCTCCCACTACAGGCATCAATCTGGAAAAGGTTGATACGACAAAAGCTTGTAAGATTGATGAGAATTTCGTAGTTCTTCTAGGAAAGTGCCAAACCACAAAAAAGAATTATCTCGTAAAGTATGCCAAGCGAATGAGTCGCGTCGAGATGGAAGGTGTTGGAGGCGTTGATACTCGTCTATTTAAATTGGTGGGCGCATATCCTATTGATGGAGAAACTTACATGAAACTTTCAGAAGAAGGCGCAACGAATCGAAGTATTAACACTGCTGAGATGCGCGGTGTTCCAACTTGCCCTTGTTGTGGAAACCAGTTAGGTGTGGTTGTTTGTGAATGTGGTAATATTTTCTGCGTAGGCGAAGATTTGCACAGCTCTTGTCCTTGGTGTGGTCTCGAAGGCACCCTTGGTTCTACAGGTGAGGGCGGTGTAGATGTACGTAGAGGAAGAGGATAAGCTATGAGTTTTGTATCAAATATTCTTGATAAGTTTGGCATATCTGCCACGTTAATACAAGCAGATGACTTCGAGAAGTGGCTTGTCAACGAAGCTTGGAAAAAATACACTGAAGAAAGAATGAATAATAGAATAATTATAGAAAATAGAGTTAAGTCAGAATGTAATTTGCGCGTTCCAAATGGTACCGTTAGGAAAGAATATCTTGCGCAGATTGAGCTTCCTTTAGAATTAGTGGAAGACGCGTGGTTTGACGGAAGTGTTGAGACACTGGGACTTACATGGAATCTGGAAACAGATGCAGTGGTTATGCCTGTAGCTTCTTCTGATACCACCGAGGTTACAGATGAGAGTGCCGTTGTAGAAACAGCGAATGGCTTAGATGATAGTGAATCTGTTAAGGTTAAAAATGATATTGAAGCAGAATCAGGAACAAAGCCAACAAAGTTAATATTGAAAATTACGGGTAAACCATCTGAGGCGGGAGACTCTACAATAACTCTCCGTTACAAGTATAAGGGATGGATGGATGGAGAGCCCATTTCGACAGTTAATATTCCAATTGCGTTCAATCCCGACCCTCGTTCACTTTGGAAGAATACGCCAACTAGTAAGGATATCCCCTTCTATAAGCCAGACTTCGAATGTGAATATGTTAAGGTTGAAAGTGGAGAAGATGGTACTCCTCGCAAGGATATTGTTGCAGCTAGCCAGCGTGGTCGTTCTCATGCGCAAGAAGGTAAGGCAAGAGATGATCATTTCAAAGTGATTCACTGTGATGAATCCGATTGGTATATTATTGCTGTTGCTGACGGCGCAGGTTCTGCAAAATTGTCAAGAAGAGGCTCTGAGATAGCATGTAACACGGTCGTTGATCATTGTCTTGAACAATTAAAGAACTATAGCGAATTTGAGGCAAAGATTCGTGCTTACCACGAAGCTAAGGAAGATGAGAATGCTCGTAGAGAAATGAGCACGACGATCTATAATATTGTTGGAGGTGGCGCGTTCAAAGCACATAAAGCTATTAAAGCTGCTGCTGATGCAAATGAAAGTGTTACAGCTAAGGATTTTGCAACAACACTGATGTTTGCCATTTGCAAGAAATTTGATTTTGGATGGTTTATTGCATCTTATTGGGTTGGAGATGGAGCAATGTGTTTGTACAACAGAGAAAAAGGAACACACAAACTTTTAGGTATACCTGACGAGGGGGAATTCTCTGGCCAGACACGATTCCTTACCATGCAAGAGATTTTCAAGGATGCCAAGTCTGTTATGGACAGATTACGTTTCTCTATTGAGGATGATTTTACAGCACTTATGTTGATGACAGATGGAGTTTCAGATCCTATGTTTGAAACAGACAATAATCTTAACTCCACAGCAAAATGGGATGAATTCTGGGATAAGCTTCATGATGGTTTCAAAGATGACGAAATTCCTGGGGTAGATTTGTCTGATGACAATGAGGAATCAAAATACCAACTTCTTCACTGGTTGGATTTTTGGTCTCCAGGCAACCATGATGACAGAACTATTGCAATACTCTATTGATTATGGCACAGACAATAAGACTTACAGCAACCGACGGTTCAACTGTCGAGTTTATCGATGAAGTGATTGGCTCTGGTG
>Ga0326513_10002489_pt1 | contig 13636 bp, 11 predicted proteins | sample 2_2465_0518_D_FD_203654 | JGI IMG/M metagenome (GOLD analysis project Ga0326513, IMG submission 203654) | Bovine rumen microbial communities from UC Davis, California, United States - 2_2465_0518 | ecosystem: Host-associated > Mammals > Digestive system > Stomach > Rumen | place: USA...
GACGAGATGCTGAAAAAACAGCGCAAGGAGATACTTACACGGAAAATCACACTTACGGAGATCCAAAGACTGAAGAATTGCATATCGAAGAAGAACAAGTACCTATTGCCGATAATATTGCGAGAAATGATTCGCGAAATGGATATATAGAACTCTTGGAGGAAATCCCGGACTATTTCTATCATGCTATGGTTGCTATGTTATGGTCTTTCGCAGAGACATCATTAAAGAAAGTATATGAACACGGAAATTTAAAAAAAACTAACGTAGAGTACTTATATGACAAAATAATAACATCAGTAGGTAGAAGTGATTTGGGTGAAGTTAGAGATGTTTGGGCTAATGTAAAGGAGTTTAACACCATCAGAAATCAAATTATTCATGAAGGATCTCTTAAGAAAGGCCTACCAAATGTAGATCAAGAATATTTGCATACCAATTTAGAAAGCATTTATTCGCTGCTTAAGAAAACTGTAGATGCTATTGAAGAATACAATAAAACTAAATAATTCAAGCGACTGAAGCCCTTGAACTGAATGCTCTTCGACATTTTGGAGAATAATCAGTACAACATGCCGAACAGCCATAGCGCGATGCGGTTGCAGATAGTTTCAATAAGACATTTATTAAAAGTGTCGAATAGGAAAGGCATTTTACATATAAAAATGTCGAATAGAAAAGTCATTTTTGGCTGTTATTCTCCAAAATACGATACTAAAATGAAAACACATAACAATATGATATACAAACATAAAATATTATTACTCTTTGCTTTATTACTTGCGATACACGTCGAAGCACAGAATGTATCAAACGTGCGAGTACAGCAAGAAGGGCAAGATATTGCCATCTATTATGATTTGGACGGCAAAGCGGATATTTCAGTTCGCACCGTCAACCTTAAGTATGACATCAATTCACAATATCTTAATGGAGATATAGGAAAGGTGTCTGAAGGAAAAGACAAGAAAATCATCTGGCACGTACTTAAGGACATGAACAAAGACAAATATCAAACTAATAATTTAATCGTTGAAGTTAGTGCCAAAGCACCATATCGTACATTTATGCTTGCCGAAGGAGCATACTCATTTATTCCGTCACAATACTCTGTAGGTCTAACAATCGGCGGTGTCAGACGTTTCGGCTGGTATGTCAAAGCCCGTTCAAGTTTTCAATTTGCACAGTCAGACGGCACTATAGATAGCAATAGTTACTATGAACAGTTATACTACACCCATCTACCATTACAATACTATTTGACCGGGCGTACCAAACCTATGCAATGGTTAGTTGACATTGGATTAGTATCTCGACTATCAAATAGAGATAATGCAAAATTATATCTACTAACAGGAATAGGCTACGGTGCCAGATACATGATGTATGAGACTATTTATGGTCAATGGTTCTCTTATAGTCCGACTGCACATGCAGGATTTGACGGAGACATTAGTCTGATGTTGACTATCAAGTCTTTTGCTCTGTCGATTGGCACCAATATTATTTTTGACTTAAATAACAACAATTCGTATGCAGAATTGCAACTCGGCATAGGATTCGCACTAAATTAGATAAACTATGAAAAGACGATTTCTCATATTATCATTATTAAGTCTCACACTTATAGCGTGTGAGCAAGACCCTCAATGGGATTATAAAAAAATAGTAATCAACGAAACCATAAAAGCAAAACAAACATCTGCTCTTATTAGTATAGATTTCGATGCAGAAGTCTGCTATGCTATTTCACGAGTCGAATTAACATATTGGCAAGCAGGGGCACAACAACGTACTACTAAAAGGATGGCTGTTACAAAAAATCATGCACAAATAGAACTTATTGGGTTAGAGCACGAAACGACTTATATGATTGAATATGCATTGTTTAACCTGCAATCAGTACAATTAGCATTAAAAAATAGCACATCCTCGTTCATAACTATCAATCCGGCACTTCCAAAAATATATGTACCTAAAGCAACTGTAATATCTCCCACATCTGCTGTATTATCAGGCAATGCTCAACAGGGCGACAGTTATGACATCACAGATCGAGGCTTTATCTATGGTTTGGCATTAGACAGCGAGATAGGTCGCGACCAAATCAGTTGCGGCAAAGGTAATGGCACCTTCTCTACAGAAGTTCAAGCACTTCGAGCCGGTGCAACATATTATTACTGCGCTTATGCCACTAATCGTAATGGTACTGCATATAGCGATACACTAACATTTCAAACACCATCAAAATGAAACGATTATTTACTATTGCAATCTGCCTGATAGCCACACTTACATGCATGGCTCAAAGACGTGCCCAATCACGTCCAACTAACATTGACATCGACCCAAATGCTATGATTTCTATCATACAATACGTTGAAGGAAGTCTAAAATTCACGGATAGTGATGGTAATAATACCATTGATGCCAACGAAGAGTCATATATTTCATTAACTATTAAAAACACCGGTGATGGTAATGGGAAAGGTTGTATTGCACGTATCAACGCAATAGGTACAACACAAGGAATTGAATATAAGGAATTTTCGATTCAACCTATCAAAAAAGGAGAAACACAAGAAGTGCGTTACCACATTCGGAGTAATCAAATGACACAAAATGGTGTGGCATATTTCACAGTTGAAATCTATGAACCGCACCAAATGGGAACAGGCGCAATTAACATAAATATTCCTACACACCAATTTGAAGCACCGGACGTACAAATCGTTAGTCATCAGGTTTTGAGCAATATACCAAAATTAAAACGAAGGGAACCTTTCACTTTGAGCGTTATGGTACAAAATCTTAATCAAGGTAAAGCCGAAAATGTTTCAGTTAACTTAGTTGTTCCTTCTGGTCTGTCATTACTAAGCGGTAAATCGCAGTACTCATTTGCCACATTGGCTCCGAATGAAAAACAAATTATTGACTACGAACTTATTGCAACAGTTGATGCTCAAGATGAAATTGTCTGTGAACTACAACTTAGCGAAAAATATGGTCGTTATGCCAAGAACAAAAGTATTGACCTTGATTTCGGACCGAAGAGCAAAACTGTAGTAGATGTTCATGGAACAAGACAAGAGCCTGTTGAAATCACCCCCGGAACCTTCTTCTCTGACATTGATGAAAACATTCCAATATCAGCGTCAAACAACGTGAATACTTTTGCACTGATTATCGCCAATGAAGAATATATCAATGTGACTTCTGTACCATTTGCATCAAATGACGGCAAAAGTTTTAAGAACTACTGCATCAAGACACTTGGCATCCCTTCAGAAAATGTTAGATACGTACACAATGCTACCGGCAATACGTTTAAGGGTGAAATCATGAGACTACAAAATATGATTGAGGCAAAAAATGGTGAAGCAAAAGTAATCTTCTACTATGTTGGACATGGAATGCCTGATAGTCATAATGGCAATGGCAATGCCTATCTGCTACCTACAGATGGTTATGGTAATGATTATACAACCGGTTATAAATTAGATGATTTATATGCCGCACTTGCAAGATATCCGAGTAGCGGAGTAACCGTATTCCTTGATGCCTGCTTCAGCGGTGGAACACGTAATGGTACACAAACTATTGAGGGTGATGCTCGAGGTATTCAAGTCAAGGTTAAACAAGGAGTACCACAGGGCAATACAATAGTTTTCGCGGCAGCACGAGGTGACCAAACAGCGCATCCATATAGAGAAAAACAGCATGGCTATTTTACGTATTTCTTATTAAAGAAACTAAAAGATACAAATGGCAATGTTACAATGGATGAGTTGTCAATGTACGTAATTGACAATGTCAAACTCGAAAGTTCGCGCAATAATACTAAGCAAGAACCAATCATCACTGCGTCACCTGCTGTTGATGCAGATTGGAGAGGGTGGAAATTAAAATAGACCAATTTTCATTCACATCTTGTAGGATTGTGATAAAAATGTCTCTTTTTGAGTAATTAACCAATCAAGACCGCTGATTATCAGCGGTCTTGATTGGTTAATGTTGTGACCCCGGTGGGACTCTAACCCACGACTTTCAGAACCGGAATCTGACGTTCTATACAACTAAACTACGGAGCCGAATATATCTCTGCTAATTTCTTAATAATCCTCTTATCTACCATTTCTGATGGTATATAAACAGGTTGATAATTGGAGTAGAGTTTTGACATGCAAAATTACTACAAAAAATTGGTATGCACAACAAAAATTTTATAATTAACTAAAGTTTCCCACTTGCGTTGACTCTATTGTATGGCTCACAGAATTAACAGATTTACATTACCGACGAATCTGTGTTATTCTGTTAAATCTGTTTGTTATATCTGCGGTTAATTATGATTACAATAGATTCGCAAGTACATTGGTGGTAATAAATATTGGCGCATACGGCGTTAGCCGTTTAATGTTAATAGAACCAAATGTTCAGTTTCTCCCGTTGTCAATCTGATTTTTTCGGGTGTTCGATACACCTAAAAAATCAAATAGAAAGAATTAAGATACTATCTATAATATCCTATTAACATTAAATCGCTAAAGCGATAAGCATGAAAGAACAGCCATAATCATTATATACATGCTGTATTTACTATGTGCGAAACTTAAACAAGATACTATTCTCAAAAAATGTGTCCGGGTTATCTTTGTAACGATAGGCAAAATTGTAATTTGAAACTTGATTTTTATTGAAAAAAATGTTATACTTTTGCAAGGTGAAATTGTTATGATATTCAGACACACAAAAAAAACGACTACCGAAGTAGCCGTAGGAATTATATGCTGACACCAATAAGGCAGTCATACTAACGAATAGTGCATTAAGAATTTCTCAAACCCAAATAGCATATAACCCTATGGATATTAGAATTACACACACTACAATATCGAAAATGTAAATAAGAATATCGTCCATAGTTGTAAGTTATTTACAATGCAAAGTTAATACATTTTTCTCATATAACCAAATAAAAACATAAAAAAATCATATAATTATGGCAACTTTTAATACAAAAGCAAAGGTCGAAGATATTGTTTCACTGCATGAATTTAAGTATAATTTATTTGCACATATCATATAATAGTAGTACTTTTGCATATAATTATTAAACCGAAGTTTCGCAAGTAAATAAAAGCGAACTAAATTAATGGAGGCCTTGGGTGGAAAAAAGGGAAAAGAAGGGGTGGAAGAAAAGGAAGCGGTGGGACACGGCAATACAATTGCCGTGATTAGGAAACGAGAAAAGTGCAGTGATTAGAAAACGAGAAAAAAGCAATGATAGATTTTCCCACTGGGTTAGATGTTATCGCATAGCAATTTTCTTTTAATAGGATAGCGGATTATATTTATCCCCTGATTTCCCATTAGGGAATTTCTATGTTGAAAATTGAATTTAAAAGATATTCCCTAATGGGAAATAACTTTGATTATCAATATCAATGCTATTAAAAGGAAACCCCTATGGGGTATAATCTCAATAAAAGTGCCACTGAACATTAGTGGAAACTTTAGTTAATATTAAACGGCTAACGCCGTATGTCTCGAAAATAATTACCACCAAACACTTGCGATACTTAAGTTAACATACCAAGTGGTAAAATTTAGTAAATAACTTCAATTCAAATGTTGCAACAATTTCTTGAATATCTTTCAATCGAGCGTCGCTATTCACAGTTGACCGTTCAGGCTTACGAGCATGACTTGAAACAATTCTGCGAGTTTATGCATTTTGCTGATGACCTCCCTGCGGATCAAGTATCGGAAGAGGATATTCGTCAGTGGGCAGCGCAAATGATGCGCAATAAAATGACAACACGATCTATCAACCGCAAATTATCGTCGTTGAGAAGTTATTTTAAATTCTGCTTGCAGATAGGCGCTATCGAAAAAGACATATCACGTAAAATTATCCGCCCTAAAAACAACAAACCACTACCTGTATTCTACACTGAATCAGATATGGAGCACGCCTTAGAATCAGAGGCTTACGCTGACGACTTTGAGTCGGTGCGCGACAATCTGATTATCGAGATGTTTTATCAGACGGGCATGCGCCGCGCCGAACTCATGGGACTAAAAGACAGCGACTTGCGATTAGAAGAAAAACTCATTCGCGTCTTTGGTAAACGTCACAAGGAGCGATTGATTCCGATAGGAGATAATCTGATTCACCAAATACAACAATACCGAACATATCGCGACAGCATACAGCGCGAGGACGATTCGTTTTTCGTTACAAAAAATGGCAAACCCCTATATACATCGCTTATCTATCATATTGTGCATGATCGTATGACTGAGATTAGCACCTTGAGCAAGCAGAGTCCTCACGTATTACGGCACACTTTTGCTACAACGATGCTCAACAATGGGGCTGACATTAACACGATAAAAAAACTGCTCGGTCATGCCAATTTGGCTGCCACACAGATATATACTCACACCACGATTGAACAACTCAAACAAACATATCGCAACGCTCACCCGCGGGCTAATGGAGATAAACATAAAGAATGAAACATCGTAATCTGCTTTTTTATAGTATATCATTTATCTTGCTCATTGTTCTGTTTGCTATCGACGTTTTCTGGGGTCAGATAGAACTTGACTTAAGCAACCCTATTCATCAGAAGGTGTTGTTGTCATTGAGATTGCCCAAAGCCATTACAGCCGTTATTGCCGGCATTGGTTTATCGTTATCCGGCTTGATGATGCAAACACTCTTTCGTAACCCGTTGGCAGGTCCGTACATACTCGGTGTGAGTTCGGGTGCCACATTAGGCGTTGCGATAGTACTAATGGTTGGCACGATGATAGGCATATCGCACCCGTCGGCATGGGCAAGCATAATAGCCGCTATAATAGGTTCGAGCGTCATATTGCTATTGGTTCTTGCAGTCTCACGGCGCATCAAGCATACGGTATCACTTCTGATAGTAGGAATGATGGTTGGCAGTATGGCAAGTGCGATAGTCAACATTATTCAGAATTATGCCAATCCCGATGCACTCAAACTATTCATCGTATGGACTTTCGGTAGTCTGACCGCCGTCAGTTGGCAACAGTTGCAAATTCTGGTTCCTGTATTTTTGATAGGTTGTGCCATTGCTATAGGTCTTATCAAGTCGCTCAACGGCATGCTTTTAGGCGATAATTATGCCCACTCGTTAGGAATCAATATCAAGCGTACGCGGCTGCTCATTATTCTCTCAACAGGACTTCTCGCCGGCGGGATAACCGCTTTTACCGGTCCGATAGCCTTTCTGGGCATAGCAGTTCCACATATTGCTCGCGGACTATTCAGAACATCTCAACATAACATTATCTTGCCTGCCACAATGCTTATTGGTGCGGCATTACTACTGCTTTGCGACATATTGTGTTCGATAAAAACCTACCCTCTTCCGATATCTACCATTTCTGCACTCTTCGGTGCACCGATAGTGATATGGATTATTATACGGAAATAAAAAAATTCACGACATTTTTGCATTTTAAAGAAAAAGTTGTAATTTTGCGAATTAAAGAGTAAAAGGTATCATATTTTTAAGGTATAACAAAGTCTCGCTATGGCTAAAAAGAATACGCAAGAAGAGATTCAAAAGATTTGGGAATTATCTCCGATATGGAATCTGCTGACCAACGAAGAGAAGGAATATGTTGACCAATTTGCCACTATTCACTATTTTCGGAAAAATCAAATCATTCATCATGAGGGTGATTTTCCGACGCACATGATGATGCTTGTCAAAGGCAAAGTCCGTGTTTACAAAGAAGGAGTATCAAATCGCAACCAGATTATTCGTCTGCTCAAGCCCTACGATTTTTTTGGTTATCGAGCCATTATAGCCAACGATGAAAATGGTTACAACACTTCGGTATCGGCTTTTGAGGAGTCGATAGTCTATATGGTAAAAAAAGAGGCTTTCATGCACTTGATTCAAAATAATTTGCAGTTCTGCTATGCTGTAATGGTAGAGATGGCTCGCGACCTTGGTCATTCCGACTCGCGTACTGTCAGTCTGACTCAGAAACATATTCGCGGCAGATTGGCTGAAGCTCTACTATCATTACAGCAGCGTTATGGTTATGATGAAGACGAAGCCACGATAGCCATGTACATGTCGCGCGAAGACCTTGCCAACCTTTCCAATATGACCACAGCCAATGCCATCCGAACATTAAGTAATTTTGCAGAGGAAGGACTGATAAGTATTGATGGCAGAAAAATCAAAATACTTGACATTCAACGCTTAAGCAAATTAAGTCAGCATGGGTAAGAATTATCACGCCAAAATAATTTCAACTCTCGAAAAAAAACAAATTAGCCGAGCCATATTCTATCTAAAGAAATGGGCTGATGAAATATCTACTGATTATTATTCGGAAGATAACTTTATCAGTGATACTCACATTACGCTACTTCGCGATATCGAACAAACCTATAACGATTATTTAGAACAATTCGACTTTGAAAACGCCACACCCCAAACAGATGAGATTATTATCAACTTGACAATACAATGCTATCAATTAGCCGATTACTATAAAAGAATCTACTCTGAATACGCAAAACAAACAATTGAAGAGAGGCTAATGTTCAATTATCAGCCGGTCGATATCAACTCTACGTTCGAAAAAATAATTGCCTATAATCATCAAATCGACCTTCAACTCTCACCAAACAGAAAACAATACGAAAGCAATCTATATTCTGTATTCAATTATTATTGGCTCTATTTCCGACACCAAAATGCCAATCATGAGCCGATAGACGATATTACTCCGTACAAAAAATATGTGGTAGAGGCATTGGATAACGACTATCAACTTGGAGATGACGTCCGTCCGTTAGTTATTTCCGCGCTTACTCTCAATATCTTGCGCGACTACTCTGAGGAGCATATAATCTACTTGATTGAAGCACTTGATAGTCCGAATATAACCGTCAAAAGTCGTGCTTACGTTGGTTTGGTGCTGATTATATCACATTACTATAACCGCTACAAGGTATTCCCGCATTTCAAGCAAATCATTGACGAAGAAATAATCAATCAGCCTGATAGACTGAAAGTAATACATACCGTAACCATAGACTTAATCCGCACGCTTGAAACCGAACATATAAGGCAGATAATGAGTAATGAGATAACTACCGAAATAGAAAAAAAACTGCCCGATATTCAAAATGGAATCATCAGTATAGACGACTTGACTGCCAACACCAAATGGTCGGACTACGAGAACAGCTTGCAAAACAAACTAATCAAACTGCAGGAATTACTGCATGAAGGTTCTGACATTCACTATAATACTTTTTATCAACAAAAAAAACTTCCATTTTTCAATAATATCGCACATTGGTTTTTACCATTCGACCCACAATGGAGCGATATTTCACAGGTCTATATTCATTTTCCGCGACAACTACAAAACGTTATAGGTCAGCAACTAATGTGCGACTCAGACCTTTACTCACTTCATTTGGCAATAGCCTACTTATCTAATAGCAATCAGGATGGTATAAAGCAATTTTTAGTCAATAACCTACCCGACATAAGCGAAGAGACGGAAGAAAAAGATTTCAACCACGAGCAGCATTTGTTTGCCAATACTGTCAATAATTACATACAAAACTTATATCGTTTTTTCAAAAATAGCATATTTGGCATTGAAGACTATTTCAACGACATTCCACAATATGCCACAACCATAATTCCGCTCTTGTTTAAGTCGTCAGCTTCGGCGCAATATGAATTTGCCAATTTCTATTTCAACAAAGAGCAATATGCGCCGGCACTTTCACTCTTTAAATCTTTAGAGACCGAAATGGCATCAAACGAGTTGTTTCAAAAGATGGGATATAGTGCACAAAAGCAGGGCGACAAAGAGCAGGCGTTCAAGTACTATACTATAGCCAACACATTTACGCCCAACGACCTATGGACACTGCAACACATGGTAGCCTGCACAACCGATTCGCAACAACTCCATGATATATACGACAATATATTGCAGTTAGACGAAAACAATCAGAACGCATTACTTGGTAAGGCATTGTTGTATATGAAACGACAGCAATACGAACAAGCCATCAATATCTACTACAAACTTGACTTTATATATCCCGACACACTGACTATCGAACGCCAATTAGCCATCTGCGCTATGTACAAACAAGATTTCTCGACAGCCATAAGATATTGGAACAAGATAACCGACGATACGACTAACAGCAATGACTTAATCAATAAAGCGCACACTTATTTACTGCAACACGACATTACCAATGCTCTGCAAACCTACCAATCAACATGGCAGGCGACTGAGAAAAAAAGTGATTTTTGGGCATTGTTGCGTTCTGACGAACAAATGCTATTAACTCTCGGACTCACTCACCAGCAATTTCATTACATCAACGAAATGCTGATCAACGAACTATATGTCAAAACAATAAACTGATAAACTAAATTAACTAATTAACTAAACAACAACACAATGGTACATTTTATTTTTCTTTACAACGAAGATGGTCATCCGGACTATCTGATGCCGATAAGCCGCTTGCTGCAGATAGGGACACGCAACGGTCGCACTCATATATATTTTGATAATTCCTACATAAAGGGTACCCAAAAAGACGAACCTCATGTATTCACTCTTGAAGAGTCGGTAACACGCATAGAAGCCGAAATGCAGCATAGCAATGGTGATATAGTCCGTCTGAAATATATTGTCTAATAAAAAAATGTAAACTGCACCTTACAAACGGAAAAAAAATATGCAAAAAAAATAAAATCATTTTATAGGGTTATAAAAAAATAGTAATTTTGCAGTCCGAAAAAGATAAGAAACAGAGATTTAATTTTCTAATTTAATTATACAAAACAATGACAAAAGTAGCAATTAACGGTTTTGGCCGTATTGGTCGTCTGGCATTCCGTCAGATGTTTGAAGCAGAAGGATATGAAGTTGTTGCTATCAACGACTTAACAAGTCCCAAGATGCTTGCTCATCTTCTTAAGTATGATACAGCACAAGGTGGTTTTGCCGGCAAGTTTGGTGAAGGCAAACACACAGTAAGTTACAAAGACGCCGTTTTGGCAGAAGATGGTAAGACAGTTGTTACCCCGGGTTCAATCACAGTTGACGGAAAAGAGATCACAATCTACGCTATGCCTAACGCAGCAGATCTGCCTTGGGGCAAACTCGGCGTTGACGTAGTTTTGGAGTGCACAGGCTTCTACACAAGCAAAGCAAAAGCAGAAGCACACATCAAAGCCGGTGCAAAGAAAGTTGTTATTTCAGCACCAGCCGGTAATGACCTGCCAACAATCGTATTCAACGTTAACCACAAGACATTGACACCTGCTGACACAGTTATTTCAGCAGCATCATGCACCACCAACTGCTTGGCTCCTATGGCAGCAGCTCTGAACAACTACGCTCCTATCCAAAGCGGTATCATGTCAACAATCCACGCTTACACCGGTGACCAAATGATTCTTGATGGTCCACAACGTAAAGGTGATCTTCGTCGTAGCCGTGCAGGTGCTCAAAACATTGTACCTAACTCAACCGGTGCAGCAAAGGCTATAGGTCTTGTAATTCCTGAACTCAACGGTAAACTTATCGGTTCAGCACAACGCGTTCCGACCCCAACCGGTTCAACAACAATTCTGATTGCCGTAGTAAAAGGTAAAGACGTAACTAAAGAAGGTATCAACGCAGCTATGAAAGCAGCATCGAATGAAAGTTTTGGTTACTGCGAAGACGAAATCGTATCAAGCGATGTTATCGGAATGCGCTTTGGCTCACTCTTTGACGCTACACAAACAATGGTTTCAAAGATTGACGATGACACATTCCAAGTACAAGTTGTAAGTTGGTATGACAACGAAAACAGCTACACCAGCCAAATGGTTCGCACTATCAAATACTTGGCAGAACTGAAATAATAATAGTCTGCATATCACTAAAGTATCCGCCACGTGGCGGATACTTTTTATTATCGAAATATACCAACTATTGTTATTTTGTAATTTATTAACCACCATTAACACGTCTAATTAAGGAAAAAACACTACCTTTGCAGAAAATTTTGAAGCATGCGCTCCCCTTTACGGTTTATTTTTCGCCCTATAAAAGCATCTGACAAGATGAACGGCTGGCTTGCATTAAGCCCTCTGCTTGTCTTTCTATGCGTCTATCTCATCTCATCTATCATTGCCCATGATTTCTATGCCGTTCCCGTTACCGCAGCGTTTATAATAGCCGTCATATATGCAATTCTGATTACACGCCGCTATGAGAAATTGGACAAGATAGTGGATATTTTCTCCGATGGTGCAGGCAACCGTAATGTACTGCTGATGATATGGATTTTCGTCCTTGCAGGTGCTTTTGCCTCTACAGCCAAAGACATTGGTGCCATAGATGCCACGGTTGATATCACGCTCTCTATCCTACCCGACCGGCTTATTCTGTTCGGACTATTCTTTGCAGCATGTTTTATCTCCATGTCGATAGGCACGAGTGTGGGCACAATAGTGGCACTCATGTCTATAGCCACCGGCATAGCCGATGAAACCGGCATTAACGCAGCTATGTTAGCCGCCATAATAGTAGGTGGAGCCTTTTTCGGTGATAATCTATCATTTATTTCCGACACCACTATTGCCGCTACACAGTCGCAAGGTTGCAGCATGCGCGACAAGTTCTGTGTCAATATCTATCTCGTCATTCCGGCTGCTCTGATTGTAAGCATATTATATGTATGGTTAGGCAAAGACATCGCCGTTCCGGCAGCGCAAACCACCAACAACCTTATACTCATTCTGCCGTATATACTGACAATCATCTTTGCCATCTGCGGCATGAACGTGGCTACGGTATTAGTATGCGGCATACTGATTAACGGCATAATAGGCTTTGCATTAGGCACTTATTCATGGGTAGGCTGGTTGGCAAGCATAGGCGAAGGAGTCAAAGGCATGGGCGAACTCATAATCATCACTATGATGGCAGGCGGCATGTTGGAACTGATACGACACAACGGCGGTTTAGACTTTATAATCAACAGACTGAACCGGCGCATAGCCTCCAAACGCGGTGCTGAACTGACCATTGCCGGACTTGTTAGCATAGCCAACCTTTGCACTGCCAACAACACTATAGCCATCATCACAGTAGGCAAGATTGCAAAAGATATTACGGCACGTTTTGGTCTCGACCCGCGCAAGACAGCCTCGTTGCTTGACACCTTCTCATGCCTCGTACAAGGACTCATACCATACGGAGCACAGTTGCTTATTGCCTCGGCACTGTCGGGCATCTCGGCTGCACAGATAATAACGCACTTGTATTATCCATTCATATTAGGAATAGTAGCATTTGCCGCTATTCTATTCCGCTTACCTCGAAGATATAGTTGAAACAATGCAAGTGCCAATCTTTTCACCGCAACACAATTTGTTGCGGTGAGATTTTATCACGGCAACCGCATCAAATTAATTTTGTTTTATAAGTGATTTTATTGCGAATGACGGCAAATTGTATTATCAAACATTAGTCGCACTAAACAATAAAAATAATATCATATTTTATTGATATATAATGTATTAATGCT
>Ga0326513_10002490_pt1 | contig 13630 bp, 16 predicted proteins | sample 2_2465_0518_D_FD_203654 | JGI IMG/M metagenome (GOLD analysis project Ga0326513, IMG submission 203654) | Bovine rumen microbial communities from UC Davis, California, United States - 2_2465_0518 | ecosystem: Host-associated > Mammals > Digestive system > Stomach > Rumen | place: USA...
AATGGCACAATAGTTTTTTACTATTGTGCCATTTTTTTTATTTAATGATATTTTACTATTCTGTGTATGTAACAGAAGGCTTAGAAATATACATAAATGATACATGTATTTCTGTTCCCCTTGGAATAAGCTATTTTGTTTCTAATATTATATTTTTATTATTTTCCTAAATAGAAAATGTGCCATATTCAAAAGTTTGAATATATTTTTTTAATGGAGGGTTATGTAGGGAACAAAAATCTATAGTTCCATTTAATTCTCTTGTTGTTATACCATCAATTTGAACTGATTGAAAACAACCAAAATATGATGCATTTATTGTTAATCCAGAAAGAGTTTGTGTAGATTGCTAATATGCTATAGATCCATTATTAATCATATTTTGTATTTCTGTCTGTATTCTCTAAGCGGCTATTTTCATTGATTGATTTTTATTAATGTTCCCAATAATAAAATTAGCTCGTGAGAAAATTGTGCTTCCAGACATACTAGGGCTAAATCTTCCTGTATAAGTATTACCAATAAAAATATTTTTGTTCATTGTAGGAAAAACAATTAATGATTTATTTTCATCAGATGTGTAACCAAAATCATTTCCAACAAAAATATTTCCTTCAATATTTCTTGTGTCAGCATGGTAGAAAAAATAATTATCAATTGTTGTATTACAGATATTATTAGCTATTCTATTATTTAAAAAATCTCCACCTCTAACATCAATAAAATAATCAAGTGTATCTTCTTCACTAGAATTATATATTATATTTTCAGATATATCACAGCCATTCATTCCATTATATAACAAAATTATTCTAGCTAAAATATTTTCTACTTTCATTATTTTTAAAAAATTATTATTTGTTATTATGGCTCCAATAACTGTTTGTTTTGATGAAAGTATACCTTGATATATTTTTGAAAAATGATTATTAACAAATATAAGTCCAGTTAAATCTGTATCAGTATCACTATCATAAATAATAGCTGGTTTATCTCTTGTTTGATCATGAATCTCATTGCTGTCAAAAATATATCTTCTTGATCCATATTTTTTTCCTTGCACACTGTCATCTGGGTATTCACCATTATCATGATATGCAATATATGCAAGAGCACCACTTTTAGATATTAAACAATTTTTTAATGTTACTCCTCTACCTGTAGTATAAATTATATAATTAAATCTTGAAAAATCGCAATTAATACAATTAATATCACATTCACTTAATGTATTGGAGATAAAACGCAATGCTATAAGATTAGTAAGACTTGAAAAATCTTGATCTTTTGTTTGTATGCTTAATCCTTCTAAGCGAGAGAATCTTCCATTTTCTGTAATTTCAATACAAACACTATTTCCAATATATGTAAGTCCACAATTTGTTCTGGCACTATATTTTCCTTGTAGTAATTTTCTTTTTGATAAAGTTAATTCTTTTACAGCATATTGTTTATTAAAAATAACAGTAGGGCTGTCAAAATCTAATGCTTTTTGAACAGCTTTAGTATCATCTGTTATCATATCGCCATAAGCGCCAAATTGTTCTGGTGTAACATACCCATAATATATATATTTTGCAAACAAACCATTCTTTAGAGTTTCATAATAAGTAGAAGGCTATTTATTTGTAATTTGATATGTCGCGGCACCGCCATCATTAATAGTATGATATCCTAAAGTTTTTACAATCATTTCTGATGTTAAAGATTTATTGTTAATCATATCAGAAACTGTCTCGCAAAAGATATCTTTATTACTTTTTTTAATAGCTTCTCCCGTAGCTTTCGCATCTGCTGCGAAGTTTTCTTTAGTTAAAGTTTTATCAATTTTAAATTTTTTAAGTCTATTTTCAATAGTTCCTTGAGATAGATCATAATCTCCAATAACTTCTTCTAAAGTATGACCAGTTTTTAAATCAACATTTTTGCTATCTACACCAATGGGAATACTGTTAGTATATTGTCCTGAAGAATCTTCAAATTTTACATATTTTAATTTATCCATATTAATCTCCTTGATTTGAAGAAATAATATTAATAATATATTTGGCTAAATCAGCTCTATATGTCAAGTTTATCGTACCGTCTGTATTCATCCAGACAGTATTAGTTCCAAGTAATGTCGTTACCTGATTTGCTGTGAGTGCGTATGTCTGTGGCGCAGCAAGCGGGTAAACGCACTCAAGATTATTCGATTGCACCCATGTTACGCACTCGGCAAGGGTTGTTACGGAGTCGGGGAACTTCGCTTTTCTAACTGCAAGTCCTGCCGTGCCTGTGTGCATTCCTTGTGTGTTACTTCCGATAAAGCGGTTGCACAGAATGTCGTCTGTGTTCTGTACGGGGGTTTTGCCATCAAAAATCGCACTGCGGAAACGGCAATAATAATCCGCTCCAGACTCTGCCCACTCTTCATTACTTCCACCTGTGAGATTTACAAATCCCCTATTTACTGTCAGCGCCCCGCTTCCGTCTTCGTTAATTACCAGGCTGCCGCCGTAGACTGCGTCTGCCGCTGTGGGGATAGTGATGGTGTAGGTTTCGCCCTGATAGGGTTCATACTCGGCATCAGCAAAGGATACACTGCGGATCATAGGCTTAACGATGACATTGTCAACCGTTGTTCCGCTGTAAACACTGAAAAGTACGGAATCGAATTGCTCACCTGCTGGAATTTCTACCCCAGAGCCGTAATCGTTATAATATGTCGATGCCTGCGTTGCGCTCCTCGCACGAAGTCGGTAAGTCGGCGCGCTGCCACCTTCAGGACATCCCGATAGAATCGCAGGTTCATCAAAAGACATTGCATCAGGATGGATAGAAATACTCGCATTACCACCTGTCGCCGTGCCGTTTATAGTAATTGTTTTGTCGGCATTAATAGTAAATGTAACTCCGTTGTACGTACGGCTTATGGCTTGATTCTCAAGCAAATTCTTACCTGCCCTTGTAACATTAATGCTCTGATACCCGCTAATATCCCGCACATTATCAGGACTTGGATCACCGCTTCCTGACTGATGTGGTTCAATATTTAAAGTTAATTCTTTAACAGGTACTCCTTTTGCGCCGTCGTTAAATGTCACTACTTCAGCAGGCCCTGCGCTCTATGTGATACTCATTGCGTCTAAATAATCTTTTAAAGTAGTTTTATTATCTTCTATATAAACAGCTTCTGTTTTTGTAACAGGATAGGTATATTCATTATTAGCATTTTTTAATTTTACTATTTTACCCATTTGTTCTCCTTTTTAATCTGTCATAAATGTCAATCTCTAGTTCTAGAATTGACATCTAATTTTCTTATTCCAAAAGTCTTTTTCTTGTGAAGTAACATGAATTTCTGTATCGTGAGTATGCTACGTCATGATATCATCAGAAAAAGGAATATTTATTAAATAAGTTTTTCCATCACCTATTTTAATACCTGGTACATTATTACCCTATAGATCTTGCTGGTAATCAGTATAAACATACACAATATCTTTTTCTGAGATTAAAGATGGTTGAGAGTCCCAATAAAGTTTTGTATTACTGAGAACACTGTTCCCTTTATTATCATTTATAAGAGTTCTTTTAATTATACCATCTATTTCAGTATCTATATAAAATTTTTCTTCATCAGTAGTAAAATATATATAACCATCATGACGCTACTTGGGCATATCCTTAGCTTTTCCACGAAAGACTTTGAAAGCCACTTTATTGGTTGCTGTCATTTTAAAATCTCTCCTTTTTGTTATTTTTATTTTTTTTAAGCTAGAATTAATTATTTTTACCCTTAGGGCAAAAGTTGATTTCTCACAAAAATTAGATTATAATAAATATAGGAGGATTTAAAAATCAATATGAAAAGAATTATAGCTAATATTAATATGTTTGATTTTAAACAACCCATTTTTGTTTATTAGGATGGAAATAAAATTGATGCGGCGGAGGTGAGGATCGAATAGGCAGCCGCCGCAATTAAAAACTTCACAGAAAAATATAATGATTCAGAAATTATTTTGCAAGGTGCAAAAGTTTATATAAATAGAATTAGAAGAGAATTAAAAGAAAGATATGATATTTCAATTGGGTAATTAAAATTAATTTATATCAATTAAATTTCATATTATTTTAATTGAGAAACAAGGAGGAATTAAAATTGGATAAATTGAAATATATTCGTATTCAATAGGGAAATAATCAATATAATGGTGACATTCCTATTGGAGCAGACGCTTAGAATATTGATTTTATTGATGGTCATAATTTACAAGAACTTATTGGTAATTATGACTATGCAACAGATGGAAGTATTAAAGACAAATTTGATAGTATGCAAGAAGATTTTGATAGTATCTTAGATTATGATACAATAACAACTTCTACTAAAGATATTGTCCACTGAAGATATTGAGGTGTAATATTTATGGCAAATATTATAGAACTTAAAAATAAAAAGACTGGAGTTAAGCAGTATCCTATTACTAAAGCCTAGGCTGTTTATGGATCAGATGGAAATACTGTTTCACAAAGATTAGCAACAGATGCAGATGATATAGAATCTCTAAAACTGCAACTTGATTCATTCGCGCATTTGGCTGAAGGGTCTGTTTCTACTACAGGTGACGCTGAACTTGATAATGCGAGAACGACTTGGTATGGAATTACAGAAGAAAGAGCTGGTAATGCAATAAGAAATCAGGCTCAAAATCTTATTTTAGTTCAATCTGGAAAACCTACTGGAAATGCTTTAAAAGGAAATAAAGTTTGGGTAAAATCATCTCAGGATGATATTGAAATTCCTGATATGGATGATATAGCTGGGAAACAAGATAAACTTATATTTGATTCTGTCCCTATAGAGGATAGCATAAATTCAGTTAATAGTGGAGGAATATTTAAAGCTTTAAGTACTGAAACTGATTATTCTGGTAGAATAATTCAGGATTATAATGATAATAATGTTGTAATAGTAAACGCTTCTAAGCAATCTTATTCTTTTACATCTTAGGGCCTTGAAAGAAAATCTGGCCCTATATCTAAAATTATTCCGATTGTGCCAAAGAAAAAATATGTTATTCATTTTTTAGGAGGAAATCATCGGCGCTATGCTTTTTTAAATGCTCCTATTGAAGAAAGTAGCCCTATATATGATTATCACAATTTAGATTCTACAATGCCTTCTTAGATTAATATAACGGCTCCAGAAAATTATAATTATATTATTATATATTTTTCTACAAAATCTTATGATGCTGATCAAGGAGTGTCTGAAGCTTGGCTTACAAGTGAATCGAATTTTGTTTAGGTAAAAGAAACTTTAAATACTATTACAGAAAAAACGAAAAGAATAGAATAGAATAAAAATGATTATATTATTACAGATATGTCTATAGATGGCAAAGTAGGGAGATGTTTACAAACTGATGCAAATGTAAATGAAAAAATTGAAATTATTAGTTCAACAACTTCATGGACATATCGAAAAATAAAATGTGATAATATAAATTTTTTATATGCTTATCTTAGGCATCCTGCAAGCAATACAAATGCTTTATGGATTTTTACAGATGAAGAAGATAAGATTATATCTACACATAGAAATGATTTTTTAATGGTAAATTCAGAAACTTATACTATTGTAATACCAGATAATGCAATATATGTATATCTTTTTACAAATAGATCATTAGAAACATCCAATTTTTCTTAGATAAGATATTCTGTTTATAAAAATATAACGAAACAATATTTTAACACCAATTTTATGTCATAGGGGTCATTATTTTTTGCTAGAAAAATAATTCCTTCATATTATTTTAATTTTGATTCAATATCAGAATCATTAAATAATAATGAATGGCTTAATAAAAAAATAAAATCTATTCCATCAGGAAAAAGTTTTATTTTTATTACTGATACGCATTGGGAATCAAATAATCAAAAAAGCATTGAATTGATTGATTATATAAGGAAAAAAACAGGAATTAAAACAGTATTATTTGGTGGAGATGCAATAAATGGCGAAGATAATAAATATCTTGGCTGCGGAAGACTAAGAGCAGATATTAATCCATTTGTTGATGCGTTTGGAGAAGATTTTATTGTTACTCCCGGAAATCATGATTTAAATGCATGGAAATTAATATCTATTGGAAATCCATCACAAGAACAAATTAATACCATATTAATTCCATACGAACAAGAGAAATAGATATTAACTGAGCATCTTAATGCTATCGCTATAAGAGATAGTGGGAAAACCTTACCAAAATATGCCCCATCCACAAAAGATTTCACTTAGCTTGAAAATTATATGAATTTACATTATTATATAGATGATCATACTAATAAAATACGATATATTGTTTTAAATAGTGGAAATGCATATTCAGGAGTAGTACAAAATATATTCGGGGCTAATGGAATGTCAGAGCTACTTTTGCAATATGATTGGTATGCGGAAGTATTAAAAAACGTGCCAGAAGGATATGATGTAGTTGTATCAATTCATGAACTTCTTTATGGAGAAGAAAATTATTATCCTGCAATGAGAGCGAGAGGAGTTATGGGTCTATTAAATGCAAGGATACAAAAAACAAGTGGTACAATGTATTTAAATCCATCTTCTGATATTTCACAAAACACAAATCTTATTGATTATTTTCCTGCCACAACGCATACCTATGATTTTAGTGAATGTAAGAATATTGGAAAAGGCTTAGTCATGAATGGCCATTTTCATTTTGATAAAGCTCTTGCTTCTGATAAGTGTTTATACACAGATTATGGATCGGATATAAGTATTAATAATGGTTCATCATATACAGGAGTCTTAGCAATTACGACACAATGTGATAGAAGAGTCGCAAATCCAAATAAATATCAATATTTAACAACAGATGGAACAGTAACAGAACAATGTTTTGATGTTATTACGATTGCAAGTGATGGAATCTATTGTACAAGAATTGGTGCTGGAGAAGATAGAGTATTTTATTATGCAACCACTTGATGAAATATAATATAATTTAGTGAGGAGAAAGATGTGAGTATAACATTAAAAAAGAACTCATTATTTGTAAAAGATGGCGGGGAGTACAAAGATATAGCAGTGTTCTCCGCGCCATAGACTGTTGAAAAATGGTTAGACAACCATCCTGAGATAACAACATCTATTCAGGATGGTGAAGTAACTTTTAATAAATTAAATTCAACTGTGCAGAATAGAATTAGTGGCACAGAAAGCGACGTATCTACATTACAAAGCGGCCTCAGCTCTGAGGTGTCAGCGAGAAGCGCTGCGGATACGAATCTGAACAATCAAATAAGTGCGCTTAAAGGGGCTGTTGGTAGCCCCTTAGTAGCGGCGACCGCCGCAGCTATGACTGATACTAGTAAAATATATGTTTATACCGGGAACCAGTCAGGATATACCAATGGTAATTGGTATTATTATAGCGGCAGCGCCTGGGTTAGCGGCGGTGTCTATAATGAAACAGCGCTTGAAACGGATAAGACGCTGGCTGTGGAAGATAAGGCTGCGGACGCGAAGACAACCGGGGATGCAATTACTGAATTAAAGAACGATATAAGTCAAATCGATGAACCATATGGCGTAAATCTCTTTAATTTTGACACTGTAAAAAGATCAGTTTTTTTAAACAGCACGACTGGTGCGGAAGAAGTAAACCCAACATATAACGCTTCAGACTACATCGCAGCAACCGCAGGCTCTGCATATACCATCAGAACATTCGTTTATAGTGGTACTACATCTTATAGGATTTACTTCTATACAACAGACAAGACATATATCAGACGGACGGTATATAGAGTAGCAGATCAGCCAACAGGTTTTGTGTTTACAACTCCATCTGACTGCGCCTATATCAGACTAAACTTTGAAACCAAGACAAACGCAAGCGGAACGCAAGACGAAACGACAACCATACTTGTGCAGGGTAATACCACCATATCGGAGTATATTCCGTATTATACCGCATATGACAGGACCGCGAGAAACATACTGACGAGTAATGCTGTGCTGACAGGCGGAACAGGATACACTGCTACGGACGCAAATGATTTAGATGTCAATCGAATCTATTACACGTCACCGAACAGGATTACCGCCAACTATCCCACGTTCTCGGTTGCCGCGTACATTGTGACGATACCGCTAAATGGCACGAATAAGCTACAGCTTGCGTATAGTGCATACGGCACAGCGGCACAGGTGCGGACTTGTGTCAATGGTACATGGGGAGCATGGCGTGATCTCTCATATGCGGAAAATACTATTGTAAATCATTTGACAACGTATGATTTTACAGACCTTAATGCCATCAGTGATAACTCGATATACTATACGTCCCCATCAAGAGTCACGGAAAATTATCCTGCGGGATTAGGAACGGCGTATGTCTGGACTACCAAATTAGACGCAACGAACAAAATGCAGATAGCGTACAGCGCATACGGAAGGACGGCATATATCCGTTCCTGTGTCAATGGTACATGGGAAGCATGGCATGAGTTTGCGATAACTGAACAGTTTAATAGGTATGTCACGAAAGCAGAAGCATATGAGACGTCAACGATTGCTCTTTTCCCGTCCGTGGGATGCTGTGGAGATAGCTTCACAGCAGGGTATCTTTATAACAAGACGGATTCTCCGTATTATGATCCCGATTATGTCCCCAATGGAGAGTATCCTGCCATCGGCTACCCGGCAGTGATGGGCAGATTATATGGTATTGCAGTCACAGCATACGCAAAGGGCGGATTGACTTCCGGGGCATATCGCACAGATACCAAAGGACTCCCGGCACTGCTTGCGGATGACCCGAAATATCTATATATCATCGCATTGGGATTGAACGATAAAACCCAGAATGTGCCGCTAGGAGTGGAGGCCGATATTGACACAGAACCGTCAACACCGACTTATCTTGGAAATATGGGGGCAATAATTCGGGCAATCAAAGCCCATGCTCCGTATGCACGGATAATCTTGTGCAAGTCTTTGTGGATGAATACTGCATACTATAATTACATTTCGGATGGTGTGAATTTGCTTTCTTCTCATTTAGGTATACCATATATCGAAACACTGGGTGATCCGTATTTTGATTCTTCAGTATATAAAGACGGTCTAAAAGGTCTGCATCCTACCGCTCCGCTTTATGCCGGGATTGGTAAGCGTATAGGAGAATTGGTTGGCAAATGTGTAATTGATAATCCAAATTACTTTTATAATTTCTATGTTCCGAATATCTAAAGCAGACTTTATCAATATATTAGTGACATATAAATCACACTCCTTATTTCCTGAGATTACTTTGACAAAGTGTTTTTTATGTCATCCACTCTTAATAAATCAAATACATCATCAAATACTCAGCGGCAGCAAGTCTTACAGCAGTACGGCGGTAGCAATTTGACTACAAACCAGACCTAGCAGGACAGATCTTCATAATATCAAAATTATGTATTTTATAGGGGACAGCTTAAAAAGCTGTTCCCTATTTTTTATTGATAAAAGTCTTTTCTTTTCTTAATAAACGTCTAAAAATTCTAAAAAACAATCCTCAACTCTTCCTTATATATTAACGTAGGGAACAGAAAGAAAATATATTCTAATTATGATAAAGATAATTAGTTTTTAATAATCTTTTCATCACCTATAATATGCGTATATTGTAACTCATAAATTTGTTTTCTATGTGTACACAGGGGAGGAGATGTAATGGCAAATTACAACAATCCTAACATTGGAGGTTTGCAGCAACAAGCCCCTATAAATTATATGGCTCAGCAAGCTCCAGTTCAATTCCCCTATGGGAACAATAACATGTTATTGAGTAACTCCCCATATGATAATTATATGGGCAGAATAAATGGCTCTCAAAATTTGTTATCTAATCAATTTTTAAAATGTCGTCCAGTCTCATCAAAAGATGAAGCAAGAGCATATCAAATTGATTTAGATGGTTCCCTTTGGGTATTTACTGATGTTGGTAATGGAAAAATTTATACTAAGCAGGTTAATAATGATGGAACTGCAACTTTTAAAACTTATGCTTTTACCGAAGATGAAAATCCTTATAATTCAACCGAATATGTAACAAAAGATGAATTTCATAAGGTTATACAAACATTAATGGCGGCAATGCCTCCTACTAATTCACAGGAATCAGCATCCGTGCAAAGTAATTCTCAAGATCAAGGTAAACCCATAGCGTTGAATTTTTGATGAAGGAGAATGATTATGAATGTAAATCCAATGCAATTAATTCAAATGATTAAAAGTGGAAGAAATCCTCAACAGCTTATAATGAATATTCTTCAACAACAAAGTCAAAATAATCCTATTTTAAATAATGCAATGAATTTAGCGCGAGGCGGGGACGCTTCTGCATTAGAAAATCTAGCGCGAAATCTTGCAGCTCAAAGGGGATTAGATTTCGATAAAGAGTTTGCAAATTTTAAAAGTCAATTACAATGATTGAAAAAAAGAAAAGAGGGACACAAATGTTTAACAATTCTAATGGATATACTTTAGCAGACATTGCGGCGGCTACAGGAAATGGTAGCAACAACAATAATGATGGTTTCTTTGGCGGCAATGGCGCTTGGATCCTGCTTTTATTTATCCTTATCCTAGCTGGCGGCTGGGGCAATGGATATGGCGGATTTGGTGGCGGCGTAAACCCAGGAATGGGTGGCGGTGCGACACCATATGTTCTAAGTGCAACAAGCGATGTTCAGCACGGATTTGATCAGCAATCCATCATGGGCGGAATTGGTGATATCAGCAGCGCTGTTACAAGTGGTTTTGCTAATGTTAATACTGCTTTATGTAGCGGCTTCGCCGGTGTAAATGCAAATATCGCTAATGGCTTTGCTCAATCTGAAATCAGTGATAATGCTAGACAGATGGCTAATATGAATCAGATGTTTGGCCTTCAGACTGGATTATCTAATCAGCTGAATACTATTGCTATGAATCAACAGAACTGCTGCTGCGAAAATAGGGCGGCGACCGCAGATCTGAAATACACGGTAGCAACTGAAGCTTGTGCCGATAGGGCTGCTGTTGATGGCGCTCTTAGAGACGTTACTGCACAGGGTATTGCTAATACTCAAGCATTACTCAATACTATTAATGGTGGTATTCAATCTATTAAAGATCAGCTTTGCCAGGATAAGATTGATGCTAAGAACGAAACTATCGCAACTCTTCGTCAAGAGATCGCTATGAAAGACTTAGCCGCTTCTCAAGCAGCTCAAAATGCTCTTATTACACAGGGATTCTCCAGCGAAGTTGATGCGCTGTACAATCGTTTAAGTAACTGCCCTGTTCCTACAACACCTGTTTATGGTAGGACTCCTATCTTTACTTGTGGCAATGGCGGATGCGGATGCAGCGGTAATGCGTTTTATAACTAATAAGGAGGGTATACATGGCTAGTTATGTAACAACTACTGATGCGTTAGTAGCATTAAATGGTACAATACCCTTTAATAGCGTTTCTATTCCATGTAACAAGGGGAATGTTATTCCCCTTGCTCCTGGGATTCTTAACTTAAATGGTAATACCTCTAATCGTTTCGCAAGATATGAAGTTACTCTTCAAGCAAATATCCAGATTCCTGAAGGCGGTGAAGTTACTCCAATAGCATTAGGAATTACTTTAAATGGGGTAGTAATTCCAGAAAGCGTTGCTATCGTAACACCGGCCGCCGCAGAAGAGTATTGGCATGTAAGCACTTCAGCTTATATTACAGTACCTTGTGGATGCTGTGTGACCGTATCTGGTTCATATGTAGATGGCACAGAAGATGATCCAACTACGACACCTACTCCATCTATTCAAGTAAGACGCGAAGCTTCGTTAGATGTGCAGAGAATAGCATAAGGAGGGTTAAGATATGGCAACAGAAGCTTTAAAAATGATGAAAGAACAACTGATGAGTTGCGTACAAGGTCAGTTGGGAGATATTAAAAATGCGGATGCTCATGAACTTGGCGAAGCAGTTGATATGATTAAAGACCTTGCAGAAGCTATTTACTATTGCACTATTACAGATTCAATGGAAAAGAGCGAAGAGAATGGCAAGAGCAATCAAGGTGAGACAAATATTAATTATTATACCACTCCTACTACCCCTATTCTTCCTTATGATTATGGTATGAGGATGTATCCTCCTTACCCTGATTATAGAGATATGGAGCGGACGGGCGGTTATATGTACTATCCTACCGGCAACAATGGTGGCAACTCTAATGGCGGAAATAGTGGAAATTCTAGCGGAAGGAACTATTACACTGAAATGCCTGATATAATGAGACGTGATCCTCGCTAGGGTAGAAGTCCTATGAGACGCCGCATGTATATGGAAGGAAAAGAAATGCATAATGATACTAATTCCCAACTTCGTGAATTAGAAGCATATCTACAAGAACTTTCCACTGATATTACTGAAATGATTAAGGACGCGTCTCCCGAAGAAAGAGCTACGTTACGTCAGAAGATGACAACGTTGGCGAATAAAATTGCTTAATGTTTCTGATTAATAATATATATTGGAAACTTGCTTTTGTTTCCCCAGATTTTCCTCTTCTTAGGAGGATGTCTGGGGAATATTCTATAGGTGCATGTGACAATTTAACAAGAACCATATATATAAATGAGACGCTAAGTGGTGATCTTCTAAAGAAGGTGCTTTGTCACGAAATCACCCACGCCGCAATGTTTTCTTATAATGTATCTCTTACTATTGAGCAAGAAGAAATTATAGCAGATATAATTTCTACATATGGTGAATAGATTGTTTATATTACAAATAAAGTCTTTAATAAGTTAAGTAATATATGAGAATGAAAAATAATGATTTTTTAGATATATTAACTTGTCTTTAGTTTGCTATGACTCTTGTTAATTATCAATAGAATTTATAGCAATCTAATAATGATGATATTATGAAAGCATTAGATCAGAAAACAAATATTTTGATAGAAAGATTGTAGCAAGACTTAGTTAGACAAGATAAAATGTTAAAATAGATTTTAGACAGGTTGGAGAAAATAGATGGAAGTAAGTGAGATTTTTTATGAAATATCCAATCATATGCTAGAAGGTATTATGACTCACTAGCAGTTAGCAAATTATTATGATTTTCTTGGGTTAGGTGGATACAAGAGATGTCATGAATATCATTTCTTAGATGAAACATGTTCTTACAGAAAAGTACAGAAATATTATATTTCTCATTATAATAAATTAATTCCAGAAAGATCAAGAGAATTTCCTAATTTAATTCCTACAACATGGTATGGAGTTTTACGCGGCGATGTTGATAGCGCTACACGGACAGCCGCAATAAGAACTGGTATGGAAAAATGGGTAACATGGTAGAGAGAAACAAAGAAATTTTATGAACAAAAGTACAGAGAATTACTTGATTTAGGAGAAGTTGCGGCAGCCCATTTTGTTGGAGACCTATTGCTTCATACTACCGAAGAGTTAAAAAAGGCAGAAAAATATTGGATTCGGAAAAAAGCTATAGAGTATGATATAAAAGAGATTTTTGCTTAGCAAAACAATGAATCTGCTAAATATGATTCTTGTATCTG
>Ga0326513_10002491_pt1 | contig 13614 bp, 5 predicted proteins | sample 2_2465_0518_D_FD_203654 | JGI IMG/M metagenome (GOLD analysis project Ga0326513, IMG submission 203654) | Bovine rumen microbial communities from UC Davis, California, United States - 2_2465_0518 | ecosystem: Host-associated > Mammals > Digestive system > Stomach > Rumen | place: USA: California...
ATGTGATGGAATAGAAATTTACAACGTAAAGCACCAATAATCTAATGGCAAACTGATTCAATAACAGCTGATACGTAACAATAAGTGAAGCTTTCACTAAAGGATTTGTGGCAGGATACAACCAAGTATTTACACCCACATCTTATTCCAATTACCTCAGGAACTGTAGACTAGAGAATCAGGCAATCATAATGAGAGACTGATTCAGAGTATATAGCTCTCTATGAGAAATCGGAGAAATAATAAAATTAAAAGCCACAGAATACAACCTATTCGCACTAGTTATAAAAAGCGAATGAGGATGATTCTCACTCCATCTATACAAACTCCTACCATCAGGATGAGTAGATCTATGAGAGGTATCAACATTTGTATCAAACAATTACTCAGACTATGACTTAGTAGCAATAGGAGAATGTCTTCTAATCCTAACCAGAGGAAGAAGACCATATTGGTATAGAGAATGAGATGGACTAATGGCTCTACCAGATGAATGTATGCCATCAAGAGATTGATGACAAGCTCCCGATTACCATTTCATGTCAACTCATTGAGTGTATTATTCAGGTTTCGTATTCTTGAATGAACTTAACGATGACCTTAAAATAACAAACAGAGTTATTCTCTCACATGAGATAAATAGAGACACTAAAGACTGGCGGAAGAACGCTAGAGATTTTTCAGCCAGAAGAGATGCGGATAATTTGCTAATCCCATACAAGATAATATGTCCATCGTCTGTACAGGCAATGGTATCAACACAACAAAACCTATACATATTCTGTCAGGACAGCGTGCAATACCTAGATAGAAACCTACTATCAGAATATGCGACAAATAAAACACTAAGAACACTACCACTCGCAGCAGGTAATAGACTTATAGGTAAAAACTTGTGTGCAGCTGCAGGAAACTTCGTGTTCTTCTTCTGTGCAGATAAACACATAAGAACATTATGATATACATCAGGAATCTACGATCCACAAATCGCAGATATTTCAGATACACAATTCGGAATCCAAAAATGGATAGATAATAATATAGCAGATAAACAACCATATGGATTCGCTTTCTTCAATAAACAAGATGACACAGTGGAATTCCATCTAATGTCAAAGAAAGCAATGTGAGAGGCAAACGATATAGTACTAATCCGAGACCTCCAACACCAGCAATGGCTAATAGATGACGGAAAGAGTTTCGCTTCTATGGAAAATTACGACTGGGACTGGACAGCAGACGGAGGAGTAGGAGAAGAGAGTAGCTGAACAGCTCACGTAGTAGCAGGATGATGATGAAGATATTGACCAAAGACATTCTACTACCAAACAGACGCAAAATATGACTCACAATATGACGAAGACGACGATGAGATAACAGTAAATCCAATTGCATTCGAATACAATACCGTTAACATGGCACTATGAGAAGTCGCAGAGTGGAAACTGTTCAACGGAGTAAGACTCACAGGAGCAATAAACATCCACACAGGAAACACAGAGCAAATATACGAATGAAACACAGCTCTATTCGAAATAAATGTGTATGTGGACGGAAAACAAATCTGTAATAAGAAAGTAAATCGACAACAAATATATGACACGTACCAGAAACTCCAAATAGAAGTATGAGGACCAGAAATACCAGAGTACGATCCATACGATAGAGACGTAGTAAATGAATATAACAATTTACTATTCCCAATAGACGTGGTACTAGATCAAGCAATGGTAAGGAGAAAAGGGAAGAGAATAAGAGTACAAATAAAGTCTGAGACACCAGGTGCAGACCTTTACCTTTCAGGGTTATCAATCCGTGCAACACCTGTAGGAAACTTCGATTTATCCGATAAGTTCTAAATAAATGGCAAATAAAGAATTAGACCAGATGAGATCAATACTATCTAACCTAGATAGTGAAGCTACATCAAAACCACAACCAAGCAAAAATATGAATGGTGGTAGTGCAAAGATAGATGGAGCAAACCCAACTTCTCCTAGCACAAATCCTGCAACAAGGAGAGAGGAATACAGCAACTATATAAAGACTCTCAACAAGGACCAGCAACAATCACTCTACAACGAAGTACTATGATACAAGAACCAGGGGATGTCTAACGACCAAATATACGATAAAGTCTTATGAAATTCAACAACCACTCCAGACATAAAAGAAGCTCCAACTACAACTGGTGTAGATTTAACAATCAAAGGAAACTTCGACCTATACAACCCAGTAGATTGGCAAAACCAACCAGAGATGATGCAACAGTACTATGTACAAGCTAATAACGACATAAAATCATCAAGAAGAGCATTATCAAAGCTAATGCTACAGCAAGACGCATTGAGCTCTAAATCAGGGAATGTGGAACAGGTAACAACTCTGATAGACGCAATAGAAAACGCATACGATAGAGGAGTGTTCGATACAGAGACAATAGCAAATACTTTATGAGTCCCTGCAGAAACAGTATCACTAATCCAACAAGGTAAAGCAAATGAACTCGTAACACTAAACCAAGAATTCGTAGAAGATGAACTGAAGTCATTCTATAGAGCAGAGGAAGACTATAACACAAACCTCCAAAGGACAATGGAAGATTTCAACCTTGCTAAAACAAATCTAGACAGACAATATAACTCCGCAATGCAAACATTGAAGAGAAACCTCTTTGACGATAAACGAGCTGCAAGCGTAGGAAGTGCAGTAGCAGGGATTAGTGGATCAGAATACGCAGTAAGAGTAATTGAAGCAAAACACCAACAAAACATGGATGACTTAGAGTGAAACTATCTATACTCATCTATCCAACAGAAATACAGCTACACAAGAGCAATAGAAGACTACAATAAAAACATTCAGAGATTATCTGAAGATTTTGACGATTCATTAAAAGATATACAAGCAAGTGTACTACAACAATTCCAGGAAATAGATAACAAAATCGGACTAACAACAGAGCAATTAGCAAAAGCTTACGGTACATTACAACAAAACGTATTAGCAGCAAAAAGCACAGCAACCACGAACTACCTAGAAGCTCTATCAAAGAACGAAAATGGATTAGCAAATGCTATAGCAAACACATATTGACTAGATCAATGAGATTTAACTACTCAAAAATTCGGAGAATCAATCAGAACATGAGATACAGTATGAAATGACGTGAATTCTATATGACACATATTGAACAGTAACGACTGACTAAGAATCGGAACATACACAAACTCTAAATGATATACATACAATGTATATGCCACAAGAGAAGATGGATTAAAGGCAACAATCCAACTACTCAAAAGATGATATTACTGAATGAGTCTAGCAGACGCAGCACAAAAATGGATAGGTCAATGAAAAGATATATCAGTAGCAAAATCTGTTATGGCTAGGAACTGACTCAAACTGACAGACAAACTATCAGACGCAAATGTAGAGAAATTCATACAAGCTATGGGACAATGGGAATGAACACTAAAGAACGGTAAAACACTAGACGAATGGTTAAAAGAATGAAGAATATTAGGAACATCTCCTACTGCCACAACAACTACAGAGTGATGAGACTGAAAATACAGAGAGACAGATGAGTGACTATACAAAAAACAACTAGAGGCAAAGCTTACAGACTCCGATAAAAAGACAATAAAATCCGATCCATATTATTGAAACACAGAACAAGAAAGATGGGACAATTTCATGAATGCCACAAATACATATAAACAAGAACAAGTAAAATGAGATATATCTCAAATAAAATCATCAAGAGATTTGATAGAAGATGCTAGAAACTCGTTTGTAAACGCAACAAAATGAATGACTGATAATGAAATCAGAAATGCATATTCTGCATATAAAGAATACGTTAAAAAAGTAGAAAATTGAGAAGCTGTAAACATCAAAAGTCTAGCAATAGCAAAATATCTAGACGATAATCCAGACCTACTCACAGCATTTGCTCAATTTGACCAAGTTCTCGCACAATGATTCATAGACACAATAATAAGTTCAAAACAACACTGAGCAACATACTGACCATTATCAGATAATGAGTGAAGAAGCTTAAGACAGGCTTATACTTCAGTGAATATGCTACAATGAAGAAAAAATATTATAGCATGAATGGATAAAATGATAAACAACCTAACAACAAATATGAAAGAGTTATGATGGGAAGAAGCAAGCAAACAGGAGCAATGAAAAGCATTCCAACAAAGACAAACAAGAATATTGACAAGTATCACTAATCCATCAGCACAGACAGCAAATGATATATTCAGCAATCCATGAAGAGCAGCACCAATGTCCACAGCAACAAATTCAGCATTAACGTGAGTATATCAAACAATGATGCCTAAATAATTTATTCCATATATAAAAATAACATGGTAACGTCTTGAAAAAGATTCATAATAAATCAGGATAAAAGGAACTCTGCTGTAACACAATTAACAGATAATGTGGCAAAACCAATATCAATACCATCAAGTCTACAGCAAGAAAAAGAAACCCCAACAGGAGTACAAAAAATAACTCAAAATCAACCATGAACTCCAAATGGATCAATTTCTGCACCAGACAAATCTAACACACAGCTTCGGTTAGAATACAAGAAACAACAAATGGCAGATAAAGCAAGAGATATAAAAGAAAGTGTAGTTTCAAATGCAGAATCTCTTTGAGATAGCCTCGTGTCTGGACTATCCAAGACAGAAGAAAAAGTTTGATCAGAAGTAGCAGCAGCAGCCGCAACAAAGTTCACAATGAATGCATCAGAAGTAGAAGAAGCAGCGAGAACAGAAGCTTGACTATTAGAGGTGGGGAACAGACAAGCACAAGAGTGAAAACCTAGAGTAGAATCAGAATTCAGTAGGATGTTGTGAGATACATCAAAACTCCAAGAACCATTCAACCTAAAACTATGATTCTCTCCTAGTCCATTTAAAACATGATATCTTAATTTCTTATGAGATGAAGTATCATTAACAAACGGTACAAGTTCAATAACAAAACCAGTAATAAAGACAATAGATTATGAAAGCGTATTATGACAAGCATACGACACAATAACATACAAAGCAGCAAATGAACAGGAAATCATGACAGTTGAAAGTTTCGACGAATTATTCCCAGAATATAAAGACGTTCCATATGATCAGAAACAAATATTTATAAATGAGTGTCTATACGATGTCCAACAGGGTAAAAAAAGAGACATTAATGAATTTGCTGACTTCTTCGGATCTATGTCGATGAAAGAGGGATATGTAAACCAACAGGACGCAACAATACAATACTTAACAGATTCTGATGTCGCAAAATACTCTCTCAATGCTTTCATATGAGGGACAGAAGCTCTAGAATGAAGAACTCCAGAGCAGATTAAAGATTATATAGAAGCAGCATATACAATAAAGGCATACGCAGATGAAATAAACAAACAATGATATAATGTAACAGATTCCGCATGATGGACAATAGTAAAATCTTTCGCAGATGATTTTGAAGACCTCAACCAAGCAATAAAAACATTTGAGAACTTCAATCTGACCAATACAGAAGCATATCAAATAAACAACCTATACGAAAAAAACTTGCGTACTCAAAATGAACTAATAAATGACTTCGTATATTGAAACGAGATAGAGCAACATAACGCTCTAAAACAATTCGAGGATCAATATCTATATCAATTCCATAAAGACTACGTTAACTCATTTATTAGAGAAGTAACACGGGATTACCAAAAGGATATGGAATGACCTATTAAATCAAGTGACTGGAATGAGTTCCTTATGTGGCTATATCAAGACTACTACGAAATAGATGGAAGACGCTTCAATAAAGATGGAGAAGAAATTCTACACTCAGAATGAAGAGACTGATTCCTAAATAAAGTAGCAGACGGATTCATATGACTAGCTTCAGAAGTAGAAACTCTATGATTCGATACAGCAATAGCACAAAAAGCATGGAAAGAATCCGACGACTTAAATTACCAACGAGAAAGGACAATGGACGTTCTGTTCGATACAGTAAACGTGGCATTTTCTTGAATGATGGAATTTACATGAGGATGACAACTATTCCAATTCGCAACAACACTATGACGAGCATGAGCTCAACTAGATTGGCTATTCGCAAAGACAATGGAATGACTCTGATTTGTAGCAGAGGGAATGGCAAATATGATATGATTCACAGATTGACGGAGTCCTGAGTCTAAAGAGAAATACAAGCAAGCTATGGAATGAATCTGAATCATGTTGCTATGAAGATTAAAAAATAGCATAGTAAAGAGAGGTAAGGCTGAAATGCTTAAATACCTTGACGAAACAGCTATGATGAAAGCTCTAAAAGCATACGTAGCACAAACAGCTGAATGACTAGAAGTAAGAGATGGAGGTAAAGTAAAAGAAGTGATAAAAAACAAAGGTAAAGCCGAAGAGAAAAAATGAGAGCCAAAGACACGAAAGGAAGTTGAACAAAAGGCAAAGACAGAGAAAAAAGCAGAGGAGAATATATCAGAAGAAGAGAACCAGAAAGGTGCAATTACTCTTAAACAATGAACACAAGAGAACGCACTAAAATCATTCAGAGAAATATTCGATGAAGAAATCCAAAAGATAAATGCAGAGTGAAAAAGCCAAAAAATAATTGATACTTTATTCCAAGCTGCATCATCATTGGCAGATAGAATATTTACAGAAAAAACAGGAGAAAAAGAAGCACCAAAAGAAACAGTAAAAGCACCAGAAATTGCTTCAGAATCTCCAATAGAATGAAAAACAGAAACTATAACAACAGAAGCACCTGAATCAAGAACACAACAAACGGAGACTCCAACAGAGCAAACAGATATCGAAACTACACCAGAAACTCCTGAAGTTAAGGTAGAGGAAACTAAAACAGGAACTCCAGAAATTGCTGAATGAGTAGCAGAGACTGAAACAAAAGCACCAGAAGAAACAAAAACTACTGTTGCTAAAATTTTGGATATAATCCAAAAACTACAAGACAACGCAAGATGACTCTACGACAAACTCACAAAACCAAGTGAAGAAAAAAAGATCAGACAAAGAGAGATAGAAAGACTAGAGAGAGCAGACGAGCTATTAAATAGAATGTGAGACGAGTGAAAACTTGACAAGTCAATTCTAGACAAACTAGAAAACAATCGAGCCACAGACGAGATAATGAGAATCGTCGACAGACAGACTGATGTGGAAACAGATACAAAAGGTAGACCAAAGAACGTCACACCAAAGACAGATGAAAAGCTCGAAAGGGATTTATCAAAGGATGACGTAGAGAGAGAAGTGTTATCAAGCTGACTAGAAAGAATGCAGCAATATGTAGATAATATAAAATCACTACTCAAAAAGATATGAGAAGTGTACGATAAACTTTCTAAAGAAAAAAATATCGATTCTATGGAGTTCATAGAATGAGACATCCTAAGAAACCTACTCGATAAATATAACCTAAAAATAGAGATAGAAGAAAATGAAAAATGAGAGCAAAAAGCAAAAGTAAGTAAAAAAGATAACGTAGATACGACTGCTGTAGAAGAGGGAATAGTAAAGTATGTTGAAGACTTCATAAACAAAACACTCAAATTTGAAATGAAGTCAGAAGCAGACGTACAAGCTGACAGAACAAAACTCACTTGGAACGAGGATACATACTGAAAGTATGATGACGGATTCGAGAACGAATTCAGAAAAGCTTTCAACGATTTTCTCGATACAAAAGCAGACCAAACTGAACTATTACGTAAACTAGATGAGCAGTTCTCTAATCTAAAAGAAAACTTGGAGGCATTCGATGACTTCATGAATAAAAAAGGAGAAATGAAAAACTCAGCGAAGAATAAGATCCTAAAACTAAGAAAAGAAGACCTAGCACAACTAGAACAGATATTGCCAGGAATAACAAAACTTGTAGAATTGACTAAGATATCATACGATTTGGTATCAAAAGTTAAGAAAGCAAAAATGCAATACAAAGATTCTAACCTACTACGAGGACACTGGGTAAGGTATATGTGAGTAATGGCAGCATCAAACGTTGCAGGTTACCTATCATTCTGACTCCTATGAATACCACTAGCTTCACTAGCATTTGTGGCACTCGAGAGGTTATGAACCGCAGGTAAAAGAAAAGTATCGCCAAAAGAACTAGATCGGAGTACATATAGCAAATACGTCGACCTATTAAAAGTTGAATGAAACGAAAAAGCAGAGTATAAACAATGAGAACTAGAGAGAATTAAAAAACAATCAGAGATATTAAAATGAAAAAAAGAAGCAGAAGTACAGCAGACGCTGAACGACGCTATGGAAATATTGATTAAAAGAAAAGCAAATGAACTAATACAGCAAAAAGCACGTGAAGAAGAGAGGGAGAGAAGAGTAAGAGAGAGAGAAGACAGAGAGAGAAAAGAAGCGTGGGATAAATCACTACAACCAATTGACAATGCTCTCCCTGGAGTAAAACCTGACGTAGTAACTCCAGAGTGAGACGTTACATTAGGAAGAGGAAATCCAATCAGCCCAGCACCAACAAAGACAAATAAAGCAAAGCCAATAACAGAGGTAAAAGAAACATACAGAGACAAAGAAAAAACTCAAAAAGGATACTCAGAAGCAGAGAATAAGATAATAGAAACAGCTCTCTGACTAGAAGAAAAAGAATACTCAAAAGATTCAGAGAAGTTGGCAAATGTAATAGAAGAATCTGTTGACGCTACTTCAAGAATTATGAAAAAGGATGCCATAAATAAACTTGAAGAAAAAGGAGAGGATGTTACAAAAGAAAACATAGCAAAAGAAGCAGCTAAAGAACCAAGTACAATAGAAGATTTCATAAGAGAGATGAATGAAACATCACCAGAAGAAAAAACAAACTATGATGGTGCAGATATCAAAGACCTTGAAAAAGTTGTCGCTAATCCAAAGAGATATCCAAACGTAGACATAGAAGCTGCAAAATCAGCTCTAGATAAAGCAAGGAAACAGAACAGGAAAGCGAGCGTAATGCAATCACCAGATCAGATAAAAGCACAAACTGAAAAGGCATGAGTATATAAAGCAGACCAAATGGAAAAAGAACATAACTCATGATGGGAGAGACAAAAAGAGGAAACTGTGAGAGATACAAATAGAGATCCAAATGCATTAGAAACAACCGAAGAATATGATAGAATAGATAAACAGCTAACTCCAGAGAGCTGAGAACTCGCTACTAAATACTCAAAATGATATAAAGGATTCTATAGAGCAGACAAAGACCAAACGGACAAACTAAGAGCAGATATGGGTAAGAAGCCATCACAGAATATTACATATACAAGCTCTGTAGACAAGATCCAAACATTAGAGAATCCTACATCAAGGAAAAGAGTAGCACAGCAGAGGATAGACCAGAAAGTAGATCCGAACATCAAGAATGCAAAAACTGACAAAACAAGGCAGAGATGGGAAGAAGAAAAAACTCAGCTAACCCAAATAATAGAACAAGCAAACGTAGAGATACAAGCAAAGGAAGAACGCAAAGCTCAAAAAACCGAGCTAGCGAATAAATATAAAGCGTTAGACAAAAAGAGGTCAGAAACTCCATATAAAGAAACTAAAAAGGAGATAACAAAGGAGATGAATAAGATATCAAAGGAGTTTGATAAAGTAGAGATGGAAGAATGGGAAGCTGAAAGAGAAGTAGCAAAGATGGGATATGAAGAAAATATGGAAATAGAGAAAGACGTGTCTGAGATAGAGAACGAAACTCCACAAAAATCAGAAACTGAAATAGACGATACAACTCCAGATAACAAAAAAACACCAAATACAGATTCTGAAGAAATAATACATACTAAAGAATGAGATAAAGGAGAAATACAATATAAGGGATGAACTCTTAACTATTATATATCTCCAGATGGGAAAACAATGGAAATACTTAAACTAAAGGCTTGAGAAACAAGAAGATGAATAGGTACAAGACTACTACAAGAATCTGAGAAAATAGCAAAAGAATTATGAATAGAAACATTAGATCTGTTAGCAGCAAGTGAAAAAAATGTTATAAGCCAAGAGGATCTTGTCAAATTCTATGAGAAAAACTGATTTAATGTGTATAAAGCTCATAGAAAATGAACTTTACACTTAATGTCAAAAGATTTGTCGTGAAAAAAAGAAGCTAAAACTGAACAAGTATCCATTGATGATATAGAATACAACAAGTCAACAAACCCCGATACAGTAGAACTTGAAGTATATAAATGAGTAAGAGGATATGGAATAGTAGATACACCTTGAGATTCAAACACAACATTCTATACAAATGACAAAGCAAGAGCTGACCAGTACTCAAAAAAACCAGACGCAGAAAAACAAACAATATCACTAGATAAGTCAAAAGTAAAGATAATTGACTCAAGAGGAATCAAACGAAACCAAAAAGTAGATGAAAATGGAAATAATATAGAATGACAAACTTCAAAGAAATGAAGTGATAACTACATAGACTATAACAACAGGAAAGCAGCTGAAGAATGATACGACGCAGTAATCTACAGAGGAATCACAGATATTGGACCATACGTACACAAAGGAGCAAAAATAGCAGAGTCTGCAGATGACATTGTACTACTCAAAAAAGGATCACCAAAAACGGAAGAGACAAAGAAACCAGAACCAAATAAGCCAACATGATGAACTCCACTAGTAGACGTAGCAAAAGACGGTACAGTAAATAAAGAACCAGGACTATTAGATTACACGACAGACCAGATTCAGAGAAGAATAGATGAACTAAAGAAAAAACGATTAGATAATTGAAAAAAATTATACGCACAAGATTTGTCTGAACTAAGAGTTCTACAAGACCTACTCAAAAGACAAATAAAGCGAGAAAATAGAGAGGAATGAGGAACTGAGCTAAGCGAAAGACAACGAGAGATACTTAACTCAAACAATTATGGAGATCAATACCGTGCAGGATGAGCTTGAACATCAGAAGACTAATCTTGTAAAAACAAAATAAAAAACTACAACAAATTAATATTTAATTCCTAAACCACAATAAATGACAATGGTTATACCACAAGTACCACAAGGGGGGACATCAAAGAATAAAACGAGACAAACGCTATTCTCTGTAGCCATCCAAAAACCAATCAAGGAATGAATCGAACTGAGAGACGGAATATTCGTCTCTCTCGAGAATGGTTACATAATACCTGCAACACCATCAACAGTTATAGAGTGAATCGCAACAAACGATATCTATAACAAAGAGCAAGTCAAAGAACCTGCTACAGAGTGACACGATAGGATGTGTATCTACTTCCCAAAAAGGAGGTGGGAGACTTTCACAATGGAAGTACAAAACGGAGAGATAACTCAAGAAGACGTAGGTCAAACGTTCTTGATCGTCGGAGAATTGCAACATATCAATTATGCAACAAAAGCAGAGAGATGAGGACAATTCAGACTAGAACAAGTTATAACTCCAACAAAGTGAGAATTCACATACTACTTCGACTCTTCACTATCTCCACAATGACCAAAGTGAGAGGACGGTAAAACTCCAACATTCACATTCCAACCAGTACAAACACTCCCAGTAGGTTCACCAGCAAACCTAATCGTAGATCCACAAGGAGACAACTACGACTTGACGTTCCAAATCCCAGCTGGAGCAAACTGACAGCCAGGAAAAGATGGACAACCTGGACCAAAAGGAGATGATGGAGACACAATAGACCTAAGAATAGGAGAAGTAACTGGAGGACAAACTCCTGCAGCAAACATCAGGACAGTATCTCCAACAATGAGAGAACTTGACCTAACACTCCCAAGAGGAGAAGATGGAGAAGATGGAAAATCTCCTAGACCAAGAAACGACTGGAGCTGAGCATATACATACGAATACTTAGATATAGTAAGATATCCAGACCAGGACGGAGTAGGATGTTCTTGGATATGGAATGATAAAACAAGACCTGCAGGTCCTAATGATATCCCAGGAGAGAGCGACGGATGGATGCTTCTCAATGTAGATGGTGCAGACGGAGAGCAATGAGAACCAGGAGGTACAATAGTAGTACCAGTAGAATGAAGACCTGGAAAGGACGGTGCTCCTGGAGCTCCTGGAGAAAAAGGAAATGACTGAATATCTCCACATAACGAGTGAGAATGGAACGCAAACACTCCATATACGGAACTCGCTATGGTAAGAGCAAGCACAGGAGAGTTTGATCCATGGGGAAATGAAATATTCTGATACTATATCACGCAAGGATGAGTAAAAGCAGGAGATGACGCACCAAAGGATAATCCATACTGGCAACTCCTATCAAAAGACTGAATGGCAGGAGATGGAAACCTATGGACTGCTACAGTACTTAAAGGTATGGACCAAGTAGAAAATGATTGATCTTTTGACTCGGTATGAAACGGAACACCAACTCAGATATTCTTCGATTCCGTTACGTGAAATCATGATATGGCAACTTCAGACAAATCATGAATCACGATTACAAAAACAGGACACTATCAAATAGTATGACACCTAATCGTACAAAACAATACTTCATGACAAAACATGTACGCTAACCTATGAAGAATGTGAATACACCTAGATCCAGGAGAATGAAGTGGAAGAGCTCCTCTACGAATAGGAACTGCAAAATCTGGATGAGCATATGCAACAAAACAATGACCATGGCTAGATTTAACAGTAGTAATGGAACTTGACCTATACCAATGAGATAGATTAACAATGTACTATAGAGCTCAGACAGATACAGATAGATCAGTAATGTCGAATCAGAACTGTTCATTTACTGCTAAATGAGCGACAGACTCTTCAGGATCTGTTGAATCATGATACCTTGGATGACTCTTCTCAACTTACTTATGAGTAAAATGGCTATCAAAGAAATCACGACAAGGAGGAGAGAAAAAACGCTATGTATCATCTATTTAAATAATATACAATAATGACTGATTATAGAAACGACTGTCCATTCCCAGAATGATCAATATTCATAACTACATCCAATCAAATACCAACATGATACCGACCAAACACCTACCGAGTACCATTCGGGAAAGGTAGATGTCTGGTATGTGTAAATGACGAGGTACAATCGCTAAAGAATGTAGAAACTGAATTCGGAAGTGCGGCATTAACACAACAAGACATAACACAGTGAGAAGAGGGAGGAAGTGCAAAGGTTACAACATGAGCTTCAAACTACCAGCCATCAATAACTGTGTATATGTGGAAGAGAGTAAAAAATAAATCAGATGTACAAAGATTCAACTGATTCAACATAGAAGAAACTCCAGAAAACGTAATGCAAATATACTGAGATAATGCAATTATAGATTATAGAACAATGAAACCAAAATACCCAGATCCATACAACCCATAATTTATATCCAACATAATCAAGGATGAAACCAAAAAAAGTAATCAACGTAGAGATAGAGAACGAAAGATTCTTGTCCTACTACCAAAAAAGATGGAATCTCATGAAAGCTGCTCGTAATCCATACGACATAAAGTGGAACGCCATAGACGCAACTATGCTAAAGAAACCAC
>Ga0326513_10002492_pt1 | contig 13613 bp, 26 predicted proteins | sample 2_2465_0518_D_FD_203654 | JGI IMG/M metagenome (GOLD analysis project Ga0326513, IMG submission 203654) | Bovine rumen microbial communities from UC Davis, California, United States - 2_2465_0518 | ecosystem: Host-associated > Mammals > Digestive system > Stomach > Rumen | place: USA...
CCGGCCGCGATTGGGTGTCGCGGCCGGTTTTTGCGCCTCTGAAACCTCTGGGAAAAATTTTTTTGAAAAAATTGCATTTTGGGGGTTGACAACCGGGCCCGAAAGTGGTATAGTATAGACAGATCAAGAGAGGAGATACCAAACATGAAAAAGACCACTTCTGAAATCACCATCGCCTACACTTTCAATCCTGCACACAAAGGCGCTAACTACACTTTCGACGGTGAGCACTGGACAAACGGCGGAGAATTTGCGGAAATCATCACAAAGGCTGTCCTCGGTTTTGAGGCTAAGAAAGACGCCAATACTCGTTACGACATGGCAAGCGACATTGAAGAAATCAACGCAAGCGTTAAGTCCAGCCGTTTCACTCTTGTGAATTTCACTCTTGCCGAAACTTTTGAAGAGTCCATCAAGCGTTATTTTGAAACCGTTCATTCTTCCCTTTGGATTTACACTGTTGTTGTTGACGATACCGCAATTCTGTACTACATGAACAAAGCCGAATTTGAAGAATTTCTGAATACGTTCTGTTTCTTCAATGAACGGAAACAGGTTCGTTGCAAAGCAACAAGCGGAAAAATGATTAAGTGGTTTGAGGAAAGAATTTAAAAAACTTTCCTCAAAACCCTTGACAATCCGGAAAGAATGTGCTATAATCTAATCAGAAAATGAAAGAGAGGTAATACAAATGTTCACTATTAATTTCTTCGACTATGGCAAAAACGAATGGAACGAAATCGCTCAGGTGAGCGGATGTGAAGCCGCTTACGAAGCGTACCGCAAGGCTTGCGAACTTGCTGAACTGCTCGGCATGGATTGCGCTCTGGTTGACGCTGAAACGGGCGAAATCATCGCCGATTTGGAAGATGAGGACTAAAAGTCCTCATTTTTTTTTGGAATTTTGGCCGGCCGCGCACGTACCTGGCGGCCGGTTTTTCGCGCGTTTATACATTCCAGTGAATTTTTATGCAAAAATTTTCTGCAAAAAAATTAAAAAAATTTTCCCGAAAGGCTTGACAAATAGCCAGGAGTGTGGTATAGTATAGTCAGAAAGAGAAAGGAGCTATGAGCTATGAAGATTTGGTTTGACATGGATGGAACGATTGCCGACCTCTACGGAGTAGAGAATTGGCTTCCGATGCTGATTGCTCACGATGAAACCCCTTACGCAGTTGCTAAGCCGATTGTAAATCTCGCAGTTCTCGCAAGGCTGATGAACAAGGCTCAGCGCAACGGCTTTGAAATCTGCATTGTTAGCGCACTTGCGAAAGACAGCACCGCCGAGTATGACGAGAGAGTGCGGAACGCAAAAATTAAGTGGCTTGCTCGCCATCTGAAAAGCGTTCATTTCGACGAAATCCGTTTTGTTCCCTATTGGTGCACTAAAAACGATGTAAACTCTGGTGCTGATGTTCTGTTTGACGATGAGGAAAGACACCTTGAAAAGTGGACAGGCACAGCGGTTCACGCAAGCAAGATGATTGAAACTCTCAAGGCAATCGCCTGAGAGTTTCGCCCGGCTCAAAAATTTTTTTAAAAAGGGCTTGACAAACTGCCGGAAGCATGCTATACTATACTCAGAAAGAACGAAGGAGGTACTTCTCATGACTAACACTATTACTGGTATTCTTTCCCTCTACGGGTTCGAGACCCGCCCCGATGGCTCCCAGTGGTGGGGCATCGGCTCCCTTGTTTGGGGGCACATCGCTGAGGTGAAGAACCTCGGTAACGACCTCTACGAGGTCAAGTACCACGAGTGGTTTTATGACTCGTGGGGGGAGTGCCTCAAGGATGAGCGGTCTACAACCGTTCTCCACGGAGCGCTTCTGCTCCAGTTCCTCTTCGAGAGGTTGCCTTTGCGGTCGAGATGACCGCAGAGGCTTTTTTATTGATCGGGCGGGCCGCGCACAGGCGACGCGGCCCGAATTTCCATTATACCACGCCGCCAGTAATTTGTCAAGCAAAATTTGCGGAAAAATTGCACAAAAATTTTTTCCTAAAATTGTGCAAAATTTTGCTTGACAATGGCGCGCCGATGTGCTATACTGTATACAGAGTTAAGGGAGAGCCCCCGCGAGGGCGGGCAAAAAAATTTCAAAAATTTTTCAAAAACCCCTTGACAGACACCGCCGGATGTGCTATAATGAGTACAACGAAAGAGAGAAAGAGAGGAACTCAAAATGACTACCAACACCGCACTGTTCGCCAACATGATTGACCGCTACAATAAGGTTGCCTATACCCACAATTACATCTGGGGCTTCACCTTCAAGGGTAATGTATATATGGCTACCACCACTTCGGAAATGATGCCCATCGTCTGCAAGCTCGATAGAGCAAGCCGTGGTTGCGGATTCGCCCTTCGGTTCTGCCCGAACGCCGCTCAGAAAGTTGCCCTTATGGCTGGTGCTCAGGTTCTTTGCTCTGAGAAGTACTTCAAAGAGGTTCACGCTGAAAGCAAGTATAACCGCGGTGAAATCTTTGAAAAGCTGGTCACCGAGTACTTCGGTCAGGTTTGGGAAAAGGACAATGTTCCTTTCACTCAGGCGGGTGACATTGAAGTCAACGGAATCGCCTATCAGATTAAATATCAGGCAGCTACCTTCTGCAACGAAAAGAGCATTGCCAACCTTGAGAAATAAGGTTGGCAATCCCTTAACCGGGCCAAAAAAAATTTCACTTTATGCGAAAAAATGCTTGACATCTTCAACCAAAAGTGCTATAATGACAATGTAAGAAAGAGAGGGGCTTGCGGTGGACGAAGTAGGACTTCTGCGGTGATACGCTCCCATGGATACTTCGAAAAGTCCACTAACCCCAACCTTTATAACCAAAAGAAAGGAACAAAACTAATGAAGAAATTTTTTAATATTGAAACAGGCTACAAATTTGAGTGGAATGACCTGCGGTGCTTCATCACTGTTGTCAATGTAATTTTAATTATGATGTATGGTCTGTCAATTGCTTGGTTTGGTCTTGCTGTTGCAATCGTCGGTGTTATCAAAGATTTAACCACTGACCGCAGAATTAATGGTCTGCTGATGCATTTGGCAAATGTTGCTTTAAATGTTTACTTTTTACTTGCTTACTACGGAGTTATCGCCTTTTAAGGCGATTTCGCCCGGGCGCTGTTAGACAAGGCTAACTAAAAAAAATAAAAAAATTTCAAAAAGGGGGTTGACATTTGCGTCGACTTGTGGTATTATAATAACTGTCAAGGGGAGAGAAAAGCCGAGGAACTTACGAGGCGCGCGACTCCATGAGAGAAGGTTTAAAGATTTCTCGAAAAAAAATAAAAAAACCCCTTGACAGATCAGACAAAACGTGCTATAATAGGTACGTAAGATAAAGAAAGGGGTTGCGACCCAAACCGCAAGAAAGGAATTGATACCATGAAGAAAATGACTTACGTTGAGGCTCTGAACATCGCTATCGCTACTGTTGACAATGAGGAAGCCGTTGAGCGTCTGACTGCTCTGCGTGACGCTACTATCAAGCGCAATTCTGCGGATAGGAAGCCCACCAAGACTCAGGAAGCCAACGAGGGTATCAAGGCTGAAATCCTTGAGTACCTTGCTGACGGTGAGGCTCACACTGTCACCGAAATCATGGAGGGCGTTGCTTCTCTGAACGGTGCTTCCAATCAGAAAGCCGCTTCTCTTGTGAGACAGCTCGTCACTTCGGGTGCGCTCGTTCGTGAGGAAGTGAAGCGCAAGGCGTACTTCAAGGTCGCCTAATCTCACTCCCCAAAAGGGGCAGGGGGTAACCTCTGCCCCAAGGGCGGCCGGGCGATTTTTTAAAAGAAATTTTGAAATTCCCTCTTGACTTTTTGGGAAAAATTTGGTATAATACTTACAGAAAGAGAAAAGAAAGGAATTTGAATTGAAATGACGACTATCTTCTTTGACATGGACGGAACAATCGCTGACCTTTACGGCGTTGAAAATTGGCTCGAATACCTTATTAACAAAGACGCTTTTCCGTATGAAAACGCAAAAGCCCTCTTGAATTTGCAAGCACTTGCAAGAGTTCTTAACAGACTTCACCGCAACGGATTTAGAATTGAAATCATTTCTTGGTTGGCTAAAAATTCCAATGCGGAATACGATGAAGCGGTCACCCTTGCAAAGATGCGTTGGCTTTCGGTTCATCTCGGTTCGGTTTCCTTTGATGAAATCAACATCGTTTCGTATGGAATTTGTAAAGACACTTTCCGCCATTCTGAAACCGACATTTTGTTTGATGATGAAGAACAGAACCGAAACGCTTGGGGCGGTCAGGCTTTCGGAGTTGAAAACATTATTGAGATTCTGAAAGCCCTCTAAAATTTAAAATGACTTTTCCCCTTCCCTTTTGCGGTTTTCCTCCTCCTTTCACCGCAAAAGGGAGTTTTTCATTTCGGCCGCGCGCCCACGGCTGGGGCGCCCGGTTTTTTGTCAAGACCGCAATTTGCACAATTTTTTGATCGCACATTTGTGCAACATTACCTGTTGACTTTTTCCCGAAATGTGCTATAATAATAAATGTCAAGAGGGAAAGGCACTCAGCAAGATAGCTGAGCCCCCTCGGGGATAAGGTTAGTACGTGAAACGCACTGCAAGGCGGAGTAGACAGAAACCCGAACGCTTGAAAAAAAGTTGCAGATTTTTTTCAAAACCTCTTGACAAACCCCAAAGAGTGTGCTATAATAAGCACGTAAGATAAAGAAAGGGTTGTGACCTACCACAAGAAAGGAATTGATACTATGGCTAAGAAAATGACTTATGTGGATGCTCTGAATGTTGCTATCGAACTGACTGACGGCGAAGTCCGCGAGAAGCTGACGGCTCTGCGTGATGCCACGGCGAAGCGTAACTCCGCTGACCGTAAGCCCACTAAGACTCAGACTGCGAACGAAGCCATCAAGGCTGACATTCTCGCTCTGCTGTCTGATGGTACGGCTCGTACCGTTACCGAAATCATGGGCGAGGTTCCGTCCCTTGCGGATGCGTCCAATCAGAAAGCTGCGTCCCTTGTGCGTCAGCTTGTGACTGCGGGAGCGGTTGTCCGTTCCGAGGTTAAGCGTAAGGCTTACTTCACGGTTGCGTGAGCAACCCCTAAGTGAAGGGGCAGAAATGCCCCTTTGCTTTTTGAACAGCAGTTAGTCATGGCTAACTCGCCCGGGCGGTTAGTCTAGGCTAACCGAAATTTTTTTTAAAAAAGGGGTTGACAAACAGACAGAAAGGTGCTATAATCTATTACAGAAAGAGAGGTAATGAGTATGAAGATTGATGAAAAGCGTATCACAAGTTTGATGAAGTCCCTCGGTTGCACTCGTGAGGAAGCAATTGAGGTCATCCGTGAGGATGAAGAGATTGACGGAATGTCAATGAAGGAACTCAATGCAGACCTTACCGCCGAACAGAAAAAAGCGATGAAGGATGCCACGAAAACAGGCACTCGCAAGCGCACTGAAACCAAGCGTGAGCGCAAGGTCGATGAAACCAAAAAGCGTTTGCTGAATGGCTTTCGTGTGTTCCTTGAGGGTCTCGGTGCTAATGTCGAACCGCTGAAAACCGAAGCGGAAATGCACTTCAATTTTGAGGGTGCGGAGTACACGGTTAAGCTGATTAAGCACAGACCGCCGAAGGCCTCCAAGTGAGGCCTTTAGCACTTTAGCGTACTAAAGCGCGAGGCCGGGCGCCCTAAAAAATTTTTAAAAAATGCTTGACATTCTCGGCTGCTTGTGGTATACTATTCTTGAAGTTAAGGAAAGGAACGAAGAAAAATGACTGTTGATGAAAGATTTATTGTTGTAGATACTGAAACCACGAACTCTCTTGATGACCCTCTTTGCTATGATGTGGGGTTTGCGGTTGTTGACATTCTTGGAAATGTGTATGAAAGCCATTCCTTTGTTGTTGCTGACATTTTCCTTGATAAAGATTTGATGCAGTATGCGTATTTTGCCGATAAAATCCCGCAGTATTGGGAAGATATTAAAAACGGCACTCGTGAGTTGAAAACCTTTTTCAACATTAAAAAGGCGTTTGCGGATTGCGTCAAGCGTAACAATGTAAAAATCGTAATGGCGCATAATGCTCGTTTTGATTATCGCTCTTTGAATCTGACTCAGCGGTATCTGACTTCCTCAAAGTATCGTTACTTTTTCCCTTTTGGGGTTGAAATTTGGGATACTCTGAAAATGAGCCGTGAAGTGCTGAAAACTAATGAAGAATACGGCAGTTTTTGTTATGATAATGACTATCTGACCAAAAGATTGTGCAGACGCTACACCGCAGAAATTATTTACAGATTTTTAATCGGTGATAACTCATTTGAAGAAAGCCACACAGGGCTTGAAGATGTGATGATTGAAAAAGAGATTTTCGTTTTTTGCATTACTGAAAAGCCTGAAATTAATGGCGCACTGTGGGAGGACTAACCCCCACAGATGCGGCCGGGCAAAAATTTTTATTTTCCTATTGACATTTTATAAATAGTGTGCTATAATACCAATAGTGAAAGGAGGTAAAAGCTATGGCTCTCGATAAAGCAATTGAACACGGCAAGGAACACCGCAAGCCGTATTATGGTAGTAAAAGTTTTGACCCTTCTTGTCGTAATCATGGCGGTTGCCCGTGGTGTGAGGAGAACCGCAAACATAAATTTATTGTAAGTGAGCGCAGATGTGCTGATGCTCTCAAAGAATATTTTTTTGAAGAAGATGAAGAAACTACTTGACAATTTAGAAAAAATTTGGTAAAATAATAATGTAAGATAAATCAGAAAGGGAGTATAGAAAATGAAGCGTTGGAGAGAGTTTATCATTGTGGTTATTGTGTGCGCTCTGTGTGCAGGTTGGGTTCTGTTCGGTTTGAATTATCACAGCACTAAAGATTTGTATGGTATGACCGCTGTGGTAACTCACATTTCAGAAGCTACAGATACTGTCACGATTAAAGATTTTAATGGCAATTTGTGGCAGTTCAAAGGCGTTGAAGATTGGGCGTTGAATGATGTTGCTTCTTGTGTCATGGATGGAAAAGGCACAGCATTAATTAAAGATGATGTTATTGTAAAGGTTCGTTACAGCGGTTATTTTGATGGGTGGGATGAGTAACATCCCACCCAAACCGCCCGGGCAATCAAAAAAATTTTATTTAGAGTATTGACTTTCAGAATGAAGTGTGCTATAATTACATTACAAACAGAAAGAGAGGTACACAAAATGACTTACTTTGAAAGAATCAACTTCATCGCTACTGCTTGCGCTGATAACGGCATTGCTCATTCCGTAAATACCGTTTGGGATGGTTATCAGATTCGTTTCCCTTGGTGTGAGGGAGATGTGGCTTGCCATTTCGGAACCTATGGTCATGATTCAGACATGGTAGAGTCCTATCAGTTCCCTTGGGATGAGGGAGACGTCTCTGTTCTTACTCCTGAGGAAGCTGTAGAGCACATTATCAACTATTATGCAGAATTTGGGGATTAACCCCATTTTCTGCCCGGGCGCGGTTAGCCTACACTAACATGAAATTTTTTTAAAAAAACGCTTGACATTTCGCATGAATAGTGCTATACTATAATTGTTCCAAGGGAGAGGGAACAGAAAGACCTCTCAAGCAGATTCAAAAATTTTTAAAAAAACTCTTGACAAGTTGATGAGAATCTGCTATAATGAACTTGTAAGGAACAGAGAGAAAGGAGACAAGCGCAAATGCCGAGAGATTGGATTTAGTTCCTTTGGCTGAGTAAGAATGCCACCGTAAAATCTTCTAAAAAAAATTAAAAAAAATGCTTGACAAAGCAAACCCAATGTGGTATAATTAAATCATCAAAGGGAAGGAAAACCCAAAAAACCAGAAAGGATTGATACTATGAAGAACATGACTTATGCACAGGCACTCGAAATCGCTATCGCTTCCGTTGGTGAGGGTGAGGTCGCTGACAAGCTGACGGCTCTCAAGGCTTCCATTATCAAGCGGAACTCTGCTGACCGCAAGCCTACGAAGACTCAGCAGGCTAATGAGGGTATCAAGGCTGAGATTCTCGCCTTCCTCGCTGATGGTGACAAGCACACTGTTACCGAAATTATGGGCGGTGTCGCTTCCCTCGATGGGGCTTCGAATCAGAAGGCGGCTTCCCTCGTCCGTCAGCTCGTTGAGAGCGGTGCGCTGATTCGTGAGGAAATCAAGCGGAAGGCTTACTTCCACCTCGCCTAATCGGCAAAGGGTTTGCGGTTATCCCTTAAAACCGCAATACCCACCAATGGCGCAATGGTAACGCAACAGACTCTTAATCTGGTGGTTGTGGGTTCAAGTCCCACTTGGTGGATTGTGTTTCTCTTTCTTGTTTTCCTCCTTTCTTTTTAGCGTCCGTGGGGGTGGTATCCCACGGGCGCGCCCGGGCAAAATTTTAAAAAAGGTCTTGACTTTCTATCTTAGTTGTGGTATACTATTTTCAGAAAGAGAGGGAAAAGAAAATGACACTTAATGAAGGATACGCAATAATCAATGAGGTTGTCCGTGAATTTGTACAATCTATTGATGAAGAATACGATTGCAGAATGGGCGCAGATTTTGGTGCTTGCTTGAATGAAAATGTTGTTGAATGGTCTTTGCTCTATGTAGAAAAAGCAGGTGAAGCATTTTATAAAAATTTCGTTTCTCGTTTTCCAAAAGCAAATGGATTTGGATTGTTTACTTTGTCTGTATTGCATGAAGTCGGACATTTTGAAACTGAATGGGAAATGGAAGATGACACAGGCATTCGCAATCAAGCAAACATGACAAATGAAGAATACTTTGAATTATTTAATGAGCGAATTGCCACAGATTGGGCAGGCTATTGGATAGAAGATAATTTTGAACAGGCGTGCGCCCTTGATGACAAATTTCAAGAAACATTAAATAAATTCTATGCGGCAGTCCTCGATTGAGGATTTTGCCCGGGCCGCATTTTTTCAAAAAACCTATTGACAAACCTCTTTGAATGTGCTATACTGTTATCAGAAAGGAGATAAAAGCCTATGGACGAAAAAAGAATTGCAAGTCTGATGGAAACTCTTGGTTGCACAAGAGAAGAAGCAATCGAAGTCATTGCCGAAGATGATGCGATTGACAAAATGAGTATGAAAGAAGTCAACGCAGACCTTTCTCCCGAACAGCGTAAAGCAATGAAAGAAGCTACCAAGACAGGCACAAAAAAGCGTACCACTCCCACAAAGCGTGAACGCAAGCCCGATGAGGAAAAAGCTGAAATTATTGCCAAAATTGCTGATTTTTTGGGAAAAATTGACGGTTTTGATGTAGAAATTATCAAAAATGAGCGTGAAATTTCACTTTTAGTGGGGGAAAATGACTATTCTATCACGCTTACAAAGCACAGACCCCCTAAAAAGTGACTAAAAAGCCCCTAAAGTGGGGCTTTTTTAGTCGGCCCGGGCGATTTTTGCAAAATTTTTAGAAAAAATGCTTGACTTTTCCGTTGGTAGATGCTATAATAATACCATCGAAAGGAGATAAAAAGCTTATGAATGTAATGATTACTGACACTGAAACTGCTAATTGTGTAGAGTATCCGCTTCCCTATGATGTCGGCTATGAAATTTTTGATGACGAGACAGGGGAACTTAAAACTGAAAAATCTTTCGTTGTCGCTGAAATTTTCTTTGATAAAGAATTGATGGCTCAGGCTTACTTTGCTGATAAAATTCCTCAGTATTGGGAAGAAATCAAGGTAGGCAAGCGCAAGGTAAAAGGAATTTTTGACATTCGGCGCGAAGTCATTAATGACATGAAGCGTTTTGATGTTCACAAGGTCGGCGCTTACAACATGAATTTTGACAAGCGTGCAACAAATAATGATGTTCGATACATTAGCGGTTCTTTTTGGCGGTGGTTTTTCCCTTACGGAACAGAATTTTTCTGCATTTGGAACATGGCTTGTACCTCAATTCTTAACACTAAAGATTTTGCAGATTTTGCAGTAAAAAATGGTTTTGTTTCTGAATGTGGCAACATTCGGACAAGCGCAGAAATTGCCTATCGGTACATCACAGGAAAAACCGATTTTGAAGAAGCTCACACAGGCTTGGAAGATGTAAAAATTGAACGTGAAATTTTTCTGTCTGTTCTGCGTTCGGGAATGGAATACAATGATAAACCGTATTCTGCTTGTTGGCGAAAGGTTCAGCATTGGCTCAGCGAAATCTGAGCCTTTCGGCCCGGGCGCGGTTAAAGGTTGCTAACTAAAAATTTTTTTAAAAAAGGGGTTGACATTTCATGCAATCTATGGTATTATAATAACTGTCAAGGGGATGACAGAAACGGAGTTCCTGAGAGTCGGCAAGAAAGAGTTTCGTGCGCACGCTCCACCTTCCACTCCCCCAACAAAAAAAAGTTTTGAAAACCTCTTGACAAACAACTGAATAAGTGCTATAATAAAGGCACAAGGTGAGGAAAGAAAGCCAAGCCCACTCACCAAAAAAAATAAAAAAAATTCAAAAAAGGGCTTGACAAACAAAACAAGATGTGCTATAATAAAGGCACAAGATGAGGGAAGGAAAACCGACAAAACCAGAAAGGAAATGATACTATGACGAAGATGACTTATGTGAACGCTCTGGAGATGGCTATCAACGGCGAGATGACCAACGAGGTCAAGGAGAAGCTCGAAGCTCTCAAGGCTCAGCTCGTGAAGCGTGCGAGCGGTGAGCGCAAGCCCACTAAGGCTCAGCGTGAGAACGAGGGCGTGAAGTCCGAGATTCTCGCTGTCCTCACTGCCGAGGGTAAGCAGTGCAAGGAGATTGCCGAAGCTGTCGGCATCAGCGGTCAGAAGTGCTCTGCTCTGCTGAAGCAGATGGTCGAGGGCGGTGTTGCTGAGAAGTACACCGAAAAGCGTGTGACCTACTTCAAGGTGGTGGGGGAGTAATCCCCCTCCCCCTCGGTGGTGAAAACTGACTCACCTCAATTGACGTGTAAGCGCTCCACGTAGCCGAGGAAAAGGCTTCACTGCTTTAATGCAGTGAAGCCCGCCCGGGCAAAAAATTTTTCAAAAAAAGGCTTGACAAATTACTAAACCTATGCTATAATTTAATCATCAAAGAAAGAGAGGTACAAATTATGTGGGAAGCAAATGCAAAGTATGTTGAAGAAACTTTCGGCGTTTATGTTGATTGGGAAGAAAGGTTTTATGAGTGCCCCGAATGCGGTGAACTTATTTACGAATGTGATTGGCTTGCCAATGACCTGATTGAACTGTGTCCCATTTGCGGCTTTGTTGATGAGGGATTTGTTAATGAGGAGGATGAATAATGCAGTTTGAGCCTAAAATCAGTGGAACAAGAGTTACAGAGTTCAAAACTAAACCTATTTTTGATTCTCAGTTTATTTGGCTTTCTGAAGTCATGGAAAAAGTACAGAATCAGAAAGCTATGGATTTCATTCTTGACACTTTCCGTTTTACTAAAGGATGTGAAGAAAAATCTCATGATTGGTGTGCTATCCTTGATTGGGATTCTATCATGAAAATTTCTGTCCTTGAGAACTCTCCCGAGGAAGTTGAAGAGTTTGAAAATTATTTTGGTGAGGGTTGGCTTAAGCATTACATCCGCTTCAATCATTGATTGGGGCGGATGCCCGCCCGGGCAAATTTTTTGAAATTTTTTTGAAAAAAAGCTTGACATTTTAATACCTCTGTGCTATAATTAAATCATCAAAGGAAAGGAAGTAAAAAAAAATGAAGACAAACAAGAAAGAAGTTACCGTTATTACCTCTTGCCCCTTCTGCGGTCACGCAAACGAAATCGCTGTCAACGAAGCCGATTATTGGGATTGGCAGGACGGCGCGCTCGTTCAGGATGCGTTCCCGTATCTGTCGGCAGATGAGCGTGAGATGCTCATCAGCGGCATCTGCCCCACTTGTTGGGCAAACACCTTCGGCGGTGATGAAGAGGAAGACCCCGAAGATTTTGAAGACGATGTTGATGAATGCGGATACAATCCTTACATGGGATGCTATGATTTTGACTGCTAAGGAGGAATAAAAATGAATAAAGAACTTACTTATGAAGAGCTAATTCAGTTTGCCCTTGAGAACTATTCTAAAGGCGGCGATGGCGTCTATGAGTGTTGGGATCGACAGACCTTTGATGAATACGTGGCTGAATTTGGACCAATTACCAAAAAATCAGCTTTGAAGATGTTCAAGCTGAATTTGGAAATTTGGAACGAGTATCAGGCGACCATTTGGTAACAAATGGCCGCTTGGCCGCCCGGTTAATTTACATAATAATGACAATGGTTAACATAAGAAAGACGTTGACATAATGTAAAATTTATGGTATACTATTTTCAGAAAACAAGAAAGGGAGCGATTAAATGAACATCTTTTTAATTTGGGGTCTTGGCGTTGCACTTGCAATTGTTTTATTTGTACTGTTTGAGTGGGGGAATGATTAATGGAAATTACAATGCTTACTTTTATTACTCTTGGTTTTCTGCTTCTCATTTGCCTTTGGGGTGTAATTAGTCTGTTTTCAGCTCTTGGTAAACACGATAAAATAGAATACACTACATTGAATCAACCTTTAAAAAATAAGGGCAAACCTTGGTATAATCATTAATTATACCTCGGTTGCCCGGTCTCTTTTTGTGTAGATCGCCGGCCCGCGGGCGAGCCTGCGGAGCCGAGTTCGCCGCTCGGTAACCATATGGCAAATTTTTGAGGACAAAAGTGGACCTTCCGGTGCGCGCGCCGAATCCCGAAAACACCAACCGGTCGCCGATCGGGATCCGATCGGATACCTCATATGCGCCATATGTTCATACAACTGTAACAACTCCGAACGGTGACCGAGCGGGCACAGCGCAAGCGATCGCACAATTGATTTTTATAAAAAATTTTGCTATAATATATATGTAAACAAAAAAAGCAAAAAAAATGAAGGAGCATAGCTATGTTTAGTAAGAATGAAATTCTGGCACAGCTGCGTAATGGCGCCGACGCATCTGATATTGCCCAGAGAATGGCTGATGAGATCAATGAAGCTGTACATGAGTTCGAAGTTGAGCAGGAGCAGGCTAAACGTTCCGCTGCATGCCGTTCTGATGCGCGCAATATGGTTGAAGTCATGGCAAAGTTTTTCGCAACTCATATGGGTGAGGACGAACTCTCAGATTCAGAGATCGATGAGGCTACCGACGCTGTAATTGAACTAATGGATTCCCTTAAGGAGCTTAAGGGAGCACTCAGCGATCTCACAGGAAAGGGAACCGAGCGGAAGCCGAGCGGTGATCTTGACGACGAGACAATTCGTAGATTTCTTAACTCCCTTTAATTGAAATCGCCAAAAGAAATATGCCCTGGTGAAGACCAGGGCGTGTTTCCATATGCAATTAAGTTGCAGCTAACTCCAGAAGAGTTAGCAAAATACAAAAAAGGTCAGAGAGATCCCTCTCTGGCCTATATTTTTTATATGTAAGGGCAACGGTGACGGCAAAAATAAACACAGTTCGGTCGCCGAGCGGCGCAGGCACACTACACCACCACCACAAAATTCAGCAGAATTTTCCCATTCCCCTATATCCTATTCTTATTTATCCAACAGATCAATCCATATAAGG
>Ga0326513_10002493_pt1 | contig 13613 bp, 17 predicted proteins | sample 2_2465_0518_D_FD_203654 | JGI IMG/M metagenome (GOLD analysis project Ga0326513, IMG submission 203654) | Bovine rumen microbial communities from UC Davis, California, United States - 2_2465_0518 | ecosystem: Host-associated > Mammals > Digestive system > Stomach > Rumen | place: USA...
TTAAATTTAATTGCCATACCTTTTTTACTTAATACAATAACATCTTCATCATTGAGTAAAGTTACATTTGCGAGAGAATCACCTTCTTTAAATTTAATAGCCTGAATACCGGTAGTTTTCTTTGTGCTCTTGAATTCATCAAGTTTAGTCTTTTTAATGAGACCATTCTTTGTAAAGAATACTACATATTTTGCATCACTTTCTCTAAACTGAGAAGTTACATACATTATTTTTTCGTTTCCATTAAGTTTAATAAGCGTTGCGAGATTGACTCCGCGAGTTGTATTTGTTCCTTCTGGGACATTGTCGACAAGAAGTCTAAACATCCTTCCTTCCGATGTGAAAATGAGTAAAGTATCAATCGTGTTAGTAGATATTGTTGATAATACAGCATCTCCTTGTGATTTAACTCCTTTTCCATTTCTTCTCTGAACCTTAAATGAAGTTTTAGGAACTCTTTTAATATCTCCTGTTTGAGTGCATATAACTACTACATCTTCAGGTTCAACTAAAGCTATTTCTTTCTCTTCTTTTGGCTCTTCGATTTGCGCGAGTTCTGTCCTACGCGCATCACCATACTTCTTTACAATTTCATTAAGTCTATTTTTTAATTCTTCAATCTGCTTACTCTCTAATCTTACTAATTCATCAAGTTCATTTATCTTTTTGTGTAAATCTGTTTTTTCATTCTCAAGTTTTACACCTTCTAGTTTTGCAAGAGAAGAAAGTTTCATATTAAGAATAGCTGTTACTTGATTATCAGTAAATTCATATTTCTTTATGAGAGCTTCTTTCGCGGCAGCACTACTTTCAGATTTCTTAATAATTGCTATAATATTATCAATGTCTGCTAAAGCTATAAGTAATCCATCAACTATTTCAAGTCTTGCAAGTGCTTTATCTCTATCAAAAGCTGCTTCCCGCACAATACACTCAATATTATGTTCTACATAAATCTTAATACAATCTTTAAGATTTAATTCAGTTGGTGTCTTACCAACAAGACCAACCATATTATAAGAAAATGAACTCTGCATATTTGTATGAGCATAAATCTTATTTGCTATTGTATCTGGATTAGCGCCACGCTTACACTCAATTACAATTTTTACGCCCTTTTTATCAGTATAATCATTTATATCTTCTACTCCATCTATTTTGCCTTCATCACAAGCCTTACCTATCTCAGCAATGAGACTTTCAACGCTTTGTCCATAAGGGATTTCATAGAATACAATATTATTTTTTTCTACTTTATATCTTCCTCTAATCTTAACTGAACCATGTCCAGTTCTCATTATATTAGGAATATCATTTTTATTAATAACCTGTCCTCCTGTTGGAAAGTCAGGTCCTGGTAACATTGGTTCTTCTCCTCGGAGATATTGATTGATAGCCGCCGCAACTTCATTTAAATTATGTGGCGCCCACTTACAAGCTATAGCCCATCCTATACCTTCGTTTGGATTACAAAGAAGATTTGGGAAGATTGATGGAAGAGTAACCGGCTCTTCATCTGAATCATCATAAGTTGGCATAAAATCAACATTACCTTTTTTTAATCCACTAAGTAATCCATCTTCTGCAAGTTTAGATAATCTAACCTCAGTATAACGCATACTAGCTGCATCATCACCAATTATATTACCATTATTTCCATGAAAGTCTATTAAAGGATAACGCATTACCCATGACTGAGATAATCTTACCATTGCTCCATATATACTTGAATCACCATGAGGATGAAGATGCCCCATAACATCTCCAACAAGTCTTGCTGCTTTAACATGACCCTTAGATGAAGTATATCCAGCATCAAAAGCCTGATATAATATTCTACGAGCAACTGGCTTTAATCCTGAAAGAGCATCTGGGGTTGATCTATCTGTATTAACAGCAACTCCATACTCTATACCATTTTGCTCCATTTCATTAACAATATCATTAGTCTGCATTATAGTTCACTCCTATTTTATATTCATCCTTATGCAATAAAAGATAATTATAAAGTTTCTCTGTATATTCCTCTAATATATCATCATTTAAATCATTAAAAGAAAAATTTAATTTTTCATCTAAATAATTTAATAATTCTTTACTTTTAGTTCTATCAATATTAAATGTTTCACAAATCATATCGTGTAATTCTATTCTATATTGTTCCATACCGTATAAGGCAAATACTCCACCATCAACCATTTCTTCCATTATAGAAATTGTATGAATATATTCTCGAATTAATTCTTTAGGTTCTCTCGTAACATTATTCATTCCTTCATCAGTTGTATAATTACTATCTTTAAATGTTATATCTTTAAAACTAGCTAATCTCATTCTACTAAGATAAGCTTTTATTGCATCTTCCTCAGTTTCACGATTATCCCTAAGATGCTCCCATTCATGTTTAAGGAATGGGAGGTCTCTTTCTTTACATATTTCTAAAATTTTACACAATATAGGTTGCCTCCTCACTGTATTGTTTTAAAAATTCTTTTCTTGGAATTGTTGCTGTTCCCATTAACACATCAAATATTCTATCTGCTGCTTTTATATCACTTACTGTAATCTGTTTTATAATTCTTTCATTAGGATTTGTGAGAGTTTCTTCAGTTTCCTCGACATTCATCTCACCAAGTCCCTTCATGCGTCCAACAGTATATTTTTTACCTTTATGTGTTTCTCTATACTGTTCAAGAGCTTCATCGTTTTTAAGATAAATATATTTATCTTTGCCTTCTGTAATTTTATAAAGTGGAGGTACTCCTGCATATACATGACCATCTATAATAAGCTGTGGACAAAAGTTCCAAATAAATGTATAGAACAAGTTCTTAATATGTGCTCCATCGACATCGGCATCACTCATAATGATTATTTTACCATATCTTAAATCATCTTCATCATAAGTAAGTTTCATTGTCTTTGGATCAACTTTTAATCCAAATGCTTCAATCATTGTCATAATTTCTGCATTTTTTCTTATTTTTTCAAGGGTTGCTTTCTGCGTATTTAATATCTTACCTCGAACAGGTATAACCGCCTGGAAATCTTTATTGCGGGCAAGCTTTAAATTACCTGAAGCACTGTCTCCCTCTGTAATATATATTTCGCATTTCTTTCTATCTTTACTCTTGCAATCCGCAAGTTTACTATCAAACTTTAATGCTTTATCTTTCTTTTTATTAACACCACGAGCAGCTTCTCTAGCTTTCTTAGCAGCTTCGCGCGCCTTCTTAGCATTAATAGCTTTATCAAATAATATTTTAATATTTTTTTCATTATATTGCAAATATTCTTTTAAAGCTTCTGTTGTCAATTTTTGAACATATGTTCTACCTTCAGAAGAGCTTAATTCTTCTTTATTTTGTCCTTTAAATACTGGATCAATCATCTTAAAATTAAGAATTAAAATCTGCCCCTCTTCAAAATCTGAACCTGTTAAATTGTCATCTTTTTCTTTTAACCACTTTTTTTCTCTTGCAAATTGATTAAGAGTCATTGTCCAAGCAGTTTTAAATCCAGTTAAATGAGTTCCTTTTTCTTGAGGAATATTATTTGTATATAATTTTGTTATACCGCTGTATCCATTTGTATATCCAATAGCTGCTTCAACTTGAAAACTACCTTCTTCTTTATAGAAATAAATAGGCTCGCATAACTTTTCTTTATCTTTACTTAAAAATTGAATATAATCAAATAATCCATTTTTAGATAAAAATATTTCAGATTTTCCATTTACGATATATTCAAAACTTAGTCCTTTGCATAAAAAACTAAATTCCCTTATTAGAGTCCTAAGTTTGTTTTCATCAACTTTAATAGTCTCAAAAATTTCTGCATCAGGATAAAATAAAACACTAACACCCTGTTCTTCAGACTTAGTTTCTTTTGAACCAATGAAATGACCTTTACTAAATTCAACCATTTCTTTTATTCCATCTCTTGCAGTTGTAACAACCATTTTTGTTGATAAAGCATTTACTGCTTTACCACCAGTACCATGTTCACCACCAGAAGTATTATAACCACTTTCACCAGTTGCATTATTAAATTTACCACCTGTATTTTGAATACCAAAACAAGCTTGAAGTATACTGCAACCTGATTCATGTTTTCCGTGCGGAATACCTCTTCCATTATCTTGAATAAATATTCCACCATCTTTTTTTAATTCAATAAGAATTTTGTTTCCAGCTCCATTTAAATATTCATCAATACTATTTGAAATTATTTCTTTAATACAATGATGTAAACCATTAATATCTTTTGAACCTATGTACATACCAGGATATTTTCTAATATGTTCAAAATAATCTAATGATTCAATACTTGAAGCATCATAGTTATTCATTGTTATTCTCCTTAACTATAAAATTACTTGTTTCTATTAATAAATCATCAATTGTTATATTATTATAATGTGTATAAGGTATTCGTATTAAAGGAATATTATTATTTATACACCAATCATTTTTTATTTTATCATATTTTTTTTGTTCTGTCAATCGTTGTTCACCAGTTTGTGTTTTACTCCCAAAATTAGTTGGTAAAAAATGTTGTTCTCCATCAAACTCTATTAAATAAGAATTATTTATATATAAATCAAATTTTAATGGTTTATTTTTAGGAGATAAGCAAGTAGAAAAACTCTTTTCTATTTCATAATTTATATTATTATTTTCTAAAATTTGAATAATTTTTAATACACCTTTACTTACGTGTTGCCAGCATTGACAAGGATTATTTCCTCTTTGTCTTTTGTCTGAAATTAATTGAGAAGGTATAGCTTTATATTGTTGTTTACATTTTTTACATTCTATAATCCAAAAGAAACTATTTGTATTATCTTTTTCTTGAGTGGCATATAAAAAACTATAATATGGATTATATATTTTACTATAATCTTTGGTATAAGTTGTTTTCCCTATCTCTTTGCATATTTCTTTATGAATTTCTTTATTATAACATCCACAAGATTTAGTATGTCCAGATTTTACATTACTATAAGGAATTAATACAATATTACCACATTTACATTTACAAATACATAAAGCTTTTCTATTATTTAAATTGGTATTTTCTCCTCTATCTAAAATTGTTAAATAATTAAAAGTTTCCCCAATTTGCATTGGAGATCGTCCTACAGGTATTGAATTAACTTTCGTTCCATCTTTTAAAATATATTCCATTAATTATTATTCCTTTCTTATTTTTATATATAATATAAAAATAAGGCTAATAATATTAAATAAAGTTACCCAAGTTTTAACTTGGGCTCTAATCCCATTTTTCAACCTCTTCTTTTATATTATTTAACATTTCTAATGCTTCTTCTTTACTCATATATTTTAATTCTATTAAGTCTTTAGGTAAGAAGATAAATTTAATATTTTCTTTCTTAAAATAATCTATTAAACCTTCTGATAATTTACATATAGTGTCCATATCAGTAGTCGATAAATCATAATAGATAACTGGTATCATTTATTCCTCCTTTAATTCATCTTTCATAGTAAAATGTACTCTTCCTTCATAGTCTTGAATAATTTTTTCATCTTCTAAAGTTATAAAGAAATCATCAATAGTATAAACTAAGAAAGGAGTTCCTTCCCAACGACCACTAGTAGCTCCTACTATCAATGGTTTATGTAATATCTTTTTTAAAATATAAAATTCTTTCATTGCATCATATGATGCAACACCAAAAGCACTTATAACGCATGTATCCTTTTTTATAAACTTTGGAAACTGTGTCCTAATTTTTATAGTAGGATATACTTGATCTTCTTCTACTAAATAAATATCAGGTCTATATTTATAACAATGTTGAATATATTCTTCATCAGTCATCATAAATTACTCCTTTTTAAACTCATTTAATAAAATCTCTTTCGATTTTTTTCTTATATTATAATTATATCAAATTTTTTCTTTAAAATCAAGATTTTAGCTTTCTAGTTCTTTAGACTGCTTAAATTTTTCTTTCTTAAAATATTATAACGAAAAAATTTTTAAAAGTCAAGAGGACAAAAAATTAGGAGAGGTTTGTATATAAACCTCTCCTAATATATTAAACTTCTTCAGTATATTTTAACATAATCCATCCGTTTCTGTTTGTTGCATATGATTTTAATAAGCCCCAACCATTCTTTTCTTCAATGATTGTATAAACTTCAGCTCTCTTTACTACTGTCGTTACACTATAATTCATACCTGGACCTTTTCTAACATTCAAAGCATATGCTGTAACTTTTACTTCCTTCCCTGTTTCCTCAGTTTCTGACTCATCTTGTGCGGGAGCTGGTGCTTCCGTGATAGTCTGATCTTCAAGTCCACTTGGAGTATCTCCTTCTCCTAGCGCAGCACCTACATCGCGTCTTACCGCTTTCATATCCTTATCAATTAATTTAGGAAACCAATGATTAATATCTGCATGACTTGTACCAAATCCAAGTTTACTTACATCATTATGGCAAGTAATAGTTGGTATTTTAATTCCATTTACTTCAACATATCCATCAGGAGCTATTTCAAATTTTTTACAAAGATAAGCTGTTAAAGCAACAGCTTCGTCATATACTTGTTTAGCATATTCTTTATCTTTCAAGTTATCTTCACAAATTTCAAACTGAATCCAACCATATTTTTTTCCATTTTTAGAAAATTTATTACAACTTCCTTTAGAGCCACTTCCGCAACCCCAAGGAGCATAATCCCATGGTAAAGCTTGAACTGTTCCTATTGTACCATCTGCAAATTTACCAATAAAAGCATTAACTCCCGCACTAACTTGACTATGATTCCAATCATTTTTATTAAGATTTTTACCAAGTTTGGCAATATCTTTTAAATAATTTGTACTTCCATCCGTTGGTTGTACATATCTTTTTAAAGCAGTGTTATTAGCTCCGGTACTATGCCAGAGTATACCAACAGGAATAAATTTCTCTGTACCTTTATAACATCTACTATTAGTCTGTAAACAGACATAAGGTTCATAACCCATTATTCTTCATCCTCCTTATTCTCACACACCTTATAATCACTAGGTTTAATGAGCATACCAATTTCTTTATTTTCTTTCATAAGTTCTTCTAGCTCATCAAGAGCTCCATCTACCATATTTGAAAAATCTTCAAAACTTATGAAAATTGCAATAGCTGGAAATTTCTTAATAAATAAATCATATACATATCTTAATTTAAGCTGTCCGGTTCCAGAACCAAGTTCAGCTTCCGCCTTAGCTACTGCATATATAAGCCATTGTCTAACTTGTTCAAGTTGTTCATTACTAGGTTTCTTAAACCAAATATAAGCTTTAATTGATACTACTGAAACTACAGCAATAGCTGCTATAATTAAAAACCAATACTCTTGAATAAAATCTATTACTGACATTTACATCTCTCCTTTTCTCTATAATCTTTCTGCAATTTGTGCTATTTTAGAACGATGACATATAGGTAATGTTACTTCTCCATAAAATTCTTGTCCTTTAAAAACCTGGGAAACCCTTCTCATACCATTATTGACTCCTGAATAAATACCAAGATCAACCTGAGTGTCACTATCACCATCAAGAATACATATACCATCATCACCGATTCTTTGTAAAGCTAATTTAATTAAATCTATATTAAGATTTTGAGCTTCTGTAATATATATACCAGCTCTCATACCTGTAGTATCAAAGCCTCTAATATCGGACATTGGAAGTAAGATTAATTCTCCTTCTGCAATAAGTCTTTCAACAGCAACTCTATCTCCTAACTTAGACACTAAAAAGTTTCCTATTTGACTATCTAATAATTTTTCAGTGCGGGAACCAGGGTAGTAACCAAGTTTAGCTGAACCAGCAGTTGCAACTGTATTACAAAAAATAATAATTTTATCAATTGCCCCAGCTTCAAGTCTATCAAAAAGAAAACCAAGTCCAAGATAACTTTTACCAGTACCTGCCGCACCTCTTAACATAGTTAAAGTATTATGTTGTAAACTATCAATAGCAAGTTTCTGATATAAATCAATAGGCTTAATCTCTCCAAGCATTTTTGATTTAAAAGTATTAAATTGTACTTGTATTAATTTATTATCTCTTAATACATAACAATCAATATCTTTATCATCTTGTCTTATCACTAAATATTGATTTGGTAATAAATCAAAATGTTCACCAGAATAAACTTTATTATACACATCTGCAAGTTCATCTTCGTTGTAACAAGTAATAATTTTATATCCAGTATATTCAGCATCTTCTTTTGTTGTTAAACTATTAGTAGTTAGACCAAGACATTTTGCTAAATTATTACAATTAACATCGTCTGTTACAAAGCATATATCAGGATGTGTATCACTGTAAACATATGCGGAGATTACAATGCGCGAATCATTATTATCTAATAAAAATGGAATAGTTTTTAAATAAGTTTCATCCCATTCTCGCTCATAATTCACTATTGTATATTTACCATAATAAAAGTTTAGTAATTGACTTACTTTTTTTGCTTTAAATTTTATATTATCATCTTTACGACTTGAATTCTTTATCTCTTCCAACTCCATTAGAGTGATATTACTCACTACAAAAGGAGATGAAGAGATGTTTTTAAAGATAATACTATAATTATTTAATAAACTGCAAGTATCATAAAAAAACATCTAGTCACCTCATTTTACTATATGATAATATATTTAATTTTTTATGCTATAAAATTAATCATTTTTGACCTGATCAAGCTGTTTTATTGCTTCACCAAGTTTTGCAAGACTTTCATCCCTAGCTTTCTTATCCATTGTTCTGCTTTTAATATATAGTTTACGACTTTCAATAGTTGTAAAGATAACCTCTTTAATAGCCTGTTTATCCGCTTTTAAATTATCAAGTTCTTTAATCATTGCTTTACGCAAATTTTCTGCATAAAATCTATTCAAAGCGGTCTCTGGTATAGATTTAAGTAATCTGTCCATCGCTTTGATTTCACATCTCTTTTCTTTCATTTGATGATTAATTAAATTAATATTTGCACGAGCTTCCGCAATACTCATGCCAACGCTATAAGATGGTGGGAGAGGATCGTCTGGATGAATATTTGCACATCCAAAAAATGTTCCTTTACTTGTTTTTAATCTAGCTATTGTTAGACCAGTTTCTTTGTCGTAATCGAACTCAGTTCTTTTCTTCATAGTTTCTCCTTTAGAATTTAAATTTATTTTTTTCATTTATATAATTTTTTATATCTTCAATAATATTATCAATAAGCACAGGTTTATTATTATGTGCATCAAGTTCTACATGATAGCAAGGACCAAAATTATTATACATATCATAAAATTTATTTTGTGCATGTACATGACCACATAAATTTATTGTTCTTCTTTTAAGTGATTTGTCATTATCACAATTTGAAGTTGCGGTTGGATAATGAGAAAGATAAAAATGATAACCACCATATTTTAATATATTAGCATAACCAAGACAATCAAACCCTTCTAACTCCATTAATTTCTGGCGGGTTGCTGTGTCGTGGTTACCCCAGATTATATGTTTCTTTCCAGGAAGGCGTTTCATATAAGACATACCTTCTTCATTATTATTAAGAAAACAATCTCCAAGGATATATAGATCATCAGTCCAATCTACTACTTCATTAAAATTTTTAATTATTTGTTCATTCATTTCGTGAACAGAAGAGAAGCCTCTTGGTTCATAGATAAAAGGCTTATCATGACAAAAGTGAAGGTCGCTTGTGAAATATATTTTATTCATAATAATTTTCTCCTTTTATTCGTTTCTGAAACTCTTTTTGTACTTCTGTTAAAAATTGATTATATATTTTATCAGACAATATTAAATATGTATCTTCAATTCTATAATTTCCTTCATGATAATAAATATCTTCAAACCTATCAAAGTTTAATTTAACTTGCATTTTTAATCCATCAAAGTTAAAACTAAACATAAAAGGATCTGCAATAATATTATTAAAATCTAATATCTTAACATATCTAACATTTTTATATATTTTAGTAAACCATTCAGGAAATTGGTTATAAATTTCTATTAATTCTCTCATAATTCAATCATACTCCCGTGTTTTCCAGTTTGTTTATAACTCATAAATAATCTTTTTATTGGTTGACTTTTATCATTTAATATTATTAGATAATCTACTTCTTCGCATATACCTTTTACTAATTTATCAAAAGAGGTATATTCCTTGCGGTGACAAGGTATACCTCGTAAAGCGGAATATTGTTGCGCGAGCGGCGGGTGCGTGTGTATACTACCTTTGATTCCCGCAGAAAACATGGTAAACAAGTAGCATCCGCTATGTTCAATTAATTTTTCTAAACAGTCATCAATAAGTTTAAAATGTGCTGGATTTGTTGCATCCCCGCCTACTATACCTACATACATATTATTCTCCTTTAATTATAATAACTTTATCAAAGTGTTCAATATAAGTATTAGGTAATTTAAATCTATTTTTCATAGCATACATTGTTTTATCTGGAACTCTTGTAATACCAACTCTTTGAGCATTTCTTTTAAAACAAGTCTCAAAAGGAGTATCCATAATTATTACAATAGTCTTAAATCCTTTCGCAGATAAATTACTTAATAATTTCTTTCTACTATTAATAGTTAAATGAGTTGCATCTGCAATAACAGTTTTTCCGTTTAACAAATACATATCTATTCTATTGCAAAACTCTTTATATACATCTGCTTCATGGTCAAAATAATGTTCTTGGTCAGTTACACTTTCATATCTAACTTCATCTCTTGATACATATTCCCAATCAGGATGTATTTTAAGTAAGTTCTTAGCGTAGGTTGACTTACCACAACCCGGAATCCCGCACATTATAATTAATTCACTCATTACAGTATTTCCTTCCATCCTAATATAGCTGAACGATAGAACATCTCTTCGTCTCCTTTTAAACATTTTCCTCTTATGACTTCTCCATTATGAAGAGTTAAAGTTCCTTGATAAATACAATGAAACATCATATGCTCACCATATAAATAAACAGGGGTATCAAGAGGACATTTTCTCATATCAGTTTCAAACCCTAATAGATTTTTCATGTTTCATCAACTTCTTTCTCTAATTCATTCATTCTTTTTCTAAATTGACCAAATTCAAGTTTTCTAGTACCATCTTCATTAAAATTGTTATTTTCATATTCCCAATAAAAATCTTCTAATGTATAACCAGTACCAAAACCTCGCACTTCTACCATATTTGTTTCTCTTTTGCAATATATACAATACATTTTTTTTAAGTGTCCACATTCCCGCTCCTGACCTTGTTTTCTTTGAACAGGAATATTCTTCTTTCCGCACTGTGTACAATACATATCGCTTAATGTCATTTTACCCAATTAAGCACCACAACCTTTCTATTTAATTTTTATCTATATTTTCTAAAAATATTATATCAAAATTTTTAAAAAATTGCAAAAAAGTCACGGCTATTGTTTATAACCGTGACTTACTTGGGCTCTTTGCTACTTCTTTTCCCAGCCTTCCTAGTGATGGTACTTGCACTGCGGTTCGCTTCAGATTTATAGATTACCCATGATATTTTGCAAGGAATTCATTTGATACTGCCTTAAATGATCTTTCACCTTTTCTATCTCTAAATACTATACCTTCTCTTTCATGATTATCAAGAGCTGATTCTCCAGTAGCCTGAAGAAGTAGTGTATCACAATCAAGAGGCAATTTAAATATTTCAGCTATTATTGGAACACAAGGTATTCCATGTGGGAATAATATATTAGTCATCTCGCAAGGATTAAATCTTTTAGTAGTACCATCTTTATATCCATATATAAGATTAAATGCCATAAAAGCATGATAATCTTTTGTTACAGTATAAGTTCTTTTCTGTATTCCATCTCCATATGTTTCACCTTGAAGAGTAATAAAGTCTAGTTCTGGATGTTTAGATAATAATAATTCAAGAGTTTTTCTTATGTGATACTTTTCACTCATTTCAAGATATACATTAGAAGTATAAAAACATTTGTCAGATTTTTCAGGAGTATCAAAACATACATTTCTAGAACATACATAATACTCCTTTTTACCAAATTTACCTTTCTTTAAAGTAAAAGTAGTAGAAGTTCCATCTATTTTTTCAGTTGCTATCCATTCAGTATCATGCCAGTCCGGATCTGTAAATAACCAAGGCATGTTCTGACAGCGTTCTTCGTCTGTTTTTACCACCCAGGCAGGCCATCCACCTCTTTTATCTTTCGCTTTTCCAAAGAAGAAGAACATTACTTTCTTACCCCAGTCACGCTTCATCATCCATCTTGCCCAATTCTTTTTAAACAGTTCTGGATGACGCTGCGCCATTTTCTTATATTTATCTACAGAAGGAGCTTTACGCTTGTTATCTGCATCAAGAGCATAAGTTATACCAAGCTGCTTAGTAAGGAAGCGAGATTCATCTTTTACGAAATGTTCAACTTCATTATTATCTATAATACAATTTTCTATTTCATCAACTTTCCATCCAAAATCAGATGGGTGCATAAGAAGTCCCTGTGAATAGAACTGCTTAAACTTCTGTGTCTTTACTTTATAATGATATTTAGAAAGAAACTCAAAAGGTGCGGTTTCAGGAGTCTTTGAATCTATCTCTATATAGATACCTAAGTCACCTGGTTTAAATAAATCTTTACGAACCATAGTTTTCCATCCACCAACGACAGCCGCTTCTACTCTATCTTTACCTTCTATTGGCTCTATTGCATCTACTGTTACTACATATGCTAATTCTCTTACATTATCTTTGTTTAACATTATTATCACCCCTTTGTCTTAATTACCCAAATTATCCAATTTGCTATTAAAGCCATCCACATTAGTGTTTGATAGAAATTACAATTATTTTCGTATCGTAAAATATCAATAGCCTCTTCAGATTTAAAAAGCTTGTGCATATTAATACCAACTCCAATAGCTGATACCAACCATAATATACACAAACCAATACTAATATAAGTAAACACCTCTATCTTATTACCCCTTTCTTTATTTCTTTATTATATTATATAAAAAATTTTAAAAAAAGTCAAAAAAATAGCGGAAAGTGCTAAAAATTAAACACTTCCCGCTTCTCTTAATTACCATATATATGATTTGCTTCATTCATCAGTTCATCATGTACTGTTGTAACTACCCAATGAGCTTGCTCAAATGGTTCAGGTTCTGTAATAGCAATAATACATCTATATAAATAACCTTCATAAGTACAATAATCTCCAACTGCATATGTCTTTAATTCAGAGTATTCTTCTGTTGAAGTAGATAAATTCATTCTAACAGATTCTGCTGGTAGTTTATATGCGGGAGCACGATAAATTGAATTATTAGTGAAAGTAATATATTTTTGACCATTTATTTTAAAAATACATCCAGGTGACTCTAAATCACCAGTTACTTGTTGTCTAAAATTTTTAGACCAATAACCTGTATTCAAATAACATCTTACTAAAGTTAAACTGTGAGCAGTTTGATATATTTGAACTGGTGGTAATTGCTGTACATTAGTATCATATTCATATGAACCATGACCATTATCTAAACA
>Ga0326513_10002494_pt1 | contig 13612 bp, 19 predicted proteins | sample 2_2465_0518_D_FD_203654 | JGI IMG/M metagenome (GOLD analysis project Ga0326513, IMG submission 203654) | Bovine rumen microbial communities from UC Davis, California, United States - 2_2465_0518 | ecosystem: Host-associated > Mammals > Digestive system > Stomach > Rumen | place: USA...
ATTGTTTGTGTACTTCCCTCAGTAGTAATATCAATACCTGTTCCCTCTGCAATAGTGGGAATAACCGGTGAAGGAATATCACTAAGTGTAGCTTCAATTTCACCATTATCATTCTGTGTAATATATGAAATATATTTTCCAGCTTCATTGCCAAATTCAACTGCTGTTTGTTTAGTCTTGAACTGGTTAGCATAATCATCATCGATATAGAATTTTACACGGTTATTTCCACGTTCAAGCTTGATAGGCCATTCTGTAACAACTTCTCTGCGGTTGACAACATTTATCGTATTATCATCTGTAATTTCTATATTGTCACCAGCAGTCAATTTGTCTTGCTTATCTGCCAAATCATCTTTAGTAGCAATCAAGTCAGTATCAATAGAAACTACAAAAGTATTTCCAACTCTTTCAACTGTCACACCATAACCAGGTGCAACTTGTGTATTTCCACCAGCAGAAGAAGTCTTGTCAATAGAAATATATTTTTTAGTGAAAAGAAGTAAGTCATTTTCATCATGAACAGAAATATCATATTCAATACCATCATCAGCTATAATGGTAGCATTACCCAAATCATCAGTTATGACTGGGTTAGTATTGAGATGACCTTCAAAGTCATTATATGTAATTGCTAAGTTTGTTGTATCAGCATTATAAACATAAATTTTAGCACCAACGATTGGTGTACCATTTACATTGTTTATTTGAATAAATGGGTCTAAAAGATAACCTAACATATATTATTCCTCTGGTTCAACACCATATTTGTTTTTATACCATTCCACCCAAGCATCATATTTTAGACCTTCATTTGGTTTTGGTCTAAAAGAAGGGGAGAAAGACCAATCTCTATCATAATTAGTTATGTACCACTCTTTCAATCTTTCTTTATCTTCTTCCGTTGGTGAAGAAAATTTAGCATCACCAGTAGCTTTTATGATTGGTGTAGAACCATATTTTTTACTTACATCTAATGCTTTCAAAGCAGAAGCACCAGCTTTTTCAAGTTTATTCAATGGTCTTTCAGTCAAAATTTTACTTTCATAGGCTCTTTCACCAATTTTTGGAGCAATAGAATAACCTCTATCAGCCATTTTAGTGATAGCATTGGCAATCTTTGGATTTTCGTAAATATCAATAAGTTTGGAAGCTCTATCAAGTTCATCAATTATACCAGATTTATCTACTGTGAAAATATCTTTACTATATTGTTTCATAGCATTTTTGAAATCACCTTCTGGTAAATCATCAATAATCTTGAAAACTTCACTATCTTTCATTTTTACAAGTTGTGATGGAGTTGGGAAGTTTTCAATTGAGTTTTTCATAACTTTCATAGCGGATTCATTAGATAATGCTTTAGCAACTTTACCCTCACCAAATGTACCCATCATTCTACCAAGTTGACGCCAGTTAGTAAGACCTTCAATAGCAGCATTAGTAACTACATCATTCTTTCTTTCATTCAATATATCCATCCAATCTTTTTCATAGGTAGCCCATGGAGTTTTATGTGCTACATCTCTAATACCACGAATAAGTGGACCAGCACCAATAGAAACCCCATAAGCATACGGATTAGATTTTTTCATTATACCAGTACCAACATCAGCGGCTAAACCAACTGTACCAAGAGCTAAATCACCCATAGAACCCCAACGAGTATTTGGGGCTTTACCAAATGCTGGTGCTTGTTCACCAAACAAAGCTTCTTCTGGGTTTTCAATATAACGTCTTTTTTCATAATCAGAAATGAGAGGGTTCATTGACTTTTCCATTTCATTTTCTCTTCTTTTACGAGCAACCATATATTGGTTAGCACGGAAATCATCGTCAACAAACTGTTTCATTTTAGAAATAGTTTCGTCAAACTGTTCTCTTGGAACATCTTGATATTCTTGTTGATAGACATCATCTAAAACTGCTTTTGGTTTATCAAAAACATTTTCTCTATCACTAGAACCAAAAGTTTCACGAAGTCTAGTAGGAAGGTCTTTTGTAGTTTTATATAACTTATACCATCCAGTAGTGTTTTCACTAAAGTCTTTATTATATTTTTTAGCCCAAGAACCTAAATCCATAGTTTCTAAATCTTCAACTGCACTATTGAAAATTTCTGGGGATATGTTGTAAGTATTATCGTCCAAGAACTTTTTTGCTTCTTCTTTTGTCATTACTTTTTACTCCCATAAACTTTGTTATAAGCGTCTTGTTCTTCTTTGAATAGTTTATAACCTTTAGAAAGTTTTTCTTTAGCTTTATCAGCCAATTTCTTTTCTTCTTCTGTAGCTTCAAGTTTCTTTGTATTTTGACTACCAGTGAAACTTGCTGTTGAAGTTTTTATAGCTTTCTTATTAGCTTCTTCAAGTGTTTCAATAGAATCAACTAAACTAGATAAATGTTTAGCTTGTTCATCTGTAATCTGTTTATCTTGTAGTAAACGAAGAATTTGTTGTTTTACTTCTTCTTTTTTAGTTGCTGTAGGAACAGATTTTGTTTTTCCCTTTTCATCTACATAGGTTTCTTTTTGTTCAATAGTAGGAATTACATTAGCTTCTACCCATAAAGCATTTTCAGCTTGATTAGCCGCTTTTTCTTCGGCTTCTTTCTTTTCCAAAGCTTCAGAAGCAGCCATCATTCTAGCATCTCTTTCATCAATAGCTTTTTGTTCAGCTTCTTTTGCTTTAGCTTGCTTGCGTGCTTCTAGGATATTATCAAAATCTTCACCAATTATAATACCACGATTTTTATACCAATCATTTTTCAATCTTTTAGCAGTATTAGCTAAAAATTCAGCTTGTGCTAAATCACCAGCATCTTGTGCAGCTAAAGAATCTTTGTATAATCTTTCATATTTTTCTTCAGCAGAAGCTTTTTCAAGACTATCATGCCAATTCTGTGTTCTATTAGATTTTTCGGCTTCTCTCTTTCTAGCTTCTGCCATTTCTTTATTAGTATTATACTGTATAATTGGATTAGAAGAACCAGTTTTAGCATAATCACGAACTGCGGCCATAAAAACTGGGTCAGCTTGCTGTTGTACAGAAGCTTGATTCATGATTTCTTCATATCTTCGTTTTTCTAATGCTTTTTGTTTCCAATCATCAATACCACTATCTACAGCTTTACCAACACCAGATAACATATTTCTGATGCTTTCAGTTGCTAGTTTATTTCTATTAGCTTCATTTTGAATACGATTCTGCATAGAAGCATTCATGGTATTGAATATACCACTATCAAGCATACTTCTTGTTGGATTATAAATTCTAGCCATTTTCTAAATACCTCTATATAAAATTATATGATTAGAATGCACCTAAAGTTGCGTTTATATTTGTAGAAGTTTTATCACTCATCAAACCTAACAAATCACTCATATAATCGGATTGTTGTGTTTGTTCATTTTGAATAGCACCCCCCAAAAGTTTAGATTTATCTAATTGACCTTGTGAAATAGTATCTAACTTATTCTGCATATTTTTGATATAATCATTATATTCTGTATATGCTTGTGAACGGTCAGCATTATACTGTGCTTGTGCATCTTTATACAAATCTTCAGCAGCTTTTACTCTACTATAACCAAGACTAGCTAAAGCACCAGTACCTTTAGCAGCACCTTGTCCAGCTAAATCACTTTGTGTTTGTAAACCAGCTAATTGAGCAATCTTTTCAGCTTCTGGATTCAAGAAATCATCTACAGTTTTATTGTAGCTAAATTTATCAAAATCATAAGCTTGTGGATTATAATTAGAAATCAAATCCTTATATTGGTTTACCATTGAATCATCGGCAACAGAAATTCTATTGTCGTTATATTGATTCAATAGATTCATCATTTGGTCATAAGTAACATTAGCATTAGCCAACTGTGAATTTACAGCTCTTCGTTTAGCTTCTTGAAGTCTTTTTTCATCTTCTCTAGCTTGCTGATTCATCCAAGATGTAACGAGTGTATCAAAAACACCAGCAGCGGCTTGTCCAGCACCATAACTCATATTATATTCTCCTTTATTTTATAATTGCTATATACACATTATTAGCTAGTTTATACCAGTCATAATGTGAAACTTTACATTTTTTATCTAACAATGTAGTATCATTAGTTCCAAAGCCATATACAAGTTGACCACTATATACAAATTGGCATTCTTTGTAAATATCTTTTCCCCAACTTCCCTTTATAGCTTCGGCTACATCTTCTATATTAGAATTTATTGATAAAATTTCCATATAACCTCACTAATAAGCTATTGGGTCAAAACCAATCTTCAAAGCATATAAAGCAAATGGAATATTATCACTACAACTCAATTCAAGTGTAAATTCTCTAGCCATACCAAAATTATAGAATACACAATCATAGTTATAGTTTCCAGCATAACCTAAATCTACAGTTTCACTATCACTCCATGTAGAACCATCTGAAGAAAATCTCATCATCATTTGAGCTGGTTCATTAGTGAAATGTTCATATTGACCATTGTTAGTAAGAACTTCAATACTATCAATATAAAATGGTGAATAGTCAGATACTATAATACCACCTCTACGCAAACGAAGAATAGGGTTATTATCGTGTTCATTCCATTTATTTTCAACTTGTTTAGCAATACCATTTTCATAAGATTGTAGAATTTCACCACTAGCATTCATAGTAGCAAAATTATATCTCCAAACAACCTTTTCATTCTTGTTATTCAAAGAACATCTATTAGACCAAGTTTGTTCTGTCAAATCATAACAATAAGTGATATTAGCTGTTGGGAAAGAAATACAATAGAATATATGTTGATTATCTTGCCAAATTTGTGCTGTAGCATCTTTCACCGTTTTGAATTTTGAGATTTCCCTCTCTATTTCTGGTGTAGATACTCTTGTAGCTTGTGTTCCACCCTGCAAAACATATATTCCATTGTTTCCAATATCAGAAGCACCCAACCATACAACCGTAGAACCTAATTGGCATAAACTATCCACGGCTTTCAAACCAATAGGATAGGCAGCGGTATCAGGTGAATTGAATGGTGTATTCAAATCATTTGTATATTGGAACATTTGATATGAACGGTCACCAAATGTGTATAATCGTGAACCATTAGCAATTAGAGCTGTAGTATTATCTGGTGCCCAATATGCTTGTTCACTTTGACCACCTTGTAGCCATGTACCATTGTTTACTTGCCAAATATTCTTGTCTAATGTTGGTCTTTCTTCTGTAATTTCAAAAGGGAATTGATATGAAATATAAAAGTTATCACTATTTTTATCATTTATTACTAGATATCCATACAAATAAGCAATATGTGTTGGTTTTATAGTTAGACCTCTTTCATAATCTGTATATGGTAATTGTATTACAGAAAAATCTTCTCTTTGGTTAGCTGGACGTATTTGTGTATCAACAGCATAACAGTTTTGACCATCTACTAATACTAAATGAGAATGTGATTCAGCTAAACCATTAGCGGCACTTCTATTACCAGTTTCAGCAAAATGTACTGGACTTGTACCATAAGCTATGGTTCCAATTCTATATGCTGTATTACTACCATCTGTAAGCAAATATAATGTATTACCAAATACAGTATATGTAATAGGTTTATTATTATAACCCTGAGAAACTGTAAATATACCACGGCAAATGCCGTTTATTGAAACGACATTTTCATATCCCTTTATAGGACGTAATACTTTAGAAACATAGTTTTCATTTGAATTTGTAGTTTCTTCGTACATATTCAAAGTATATCCAAGACCTAGTTTAGCTAAATCGGATTTACTTGTACTACCAACTATGTTTGTTGCTATGGACTTTTTAGACATTATTTTCTCCTAGAACCAAGAACGAGAAATATATTCTCCACCTCTCAACATACCTCTATATGGCCCTGAACTTGGATTTCCACCTCTTGTGATAATTTTCAAACTAGCATTATTAGCTTTCAATGTTTTTTCCAATTCAGCTTGTTCTTCTTTCAAAGAAGCCAATTTACTACCATCTACACGAGGATATTTGATAGCATATTTTACAGCTAATGCTCTAGTCAATAGCTCAATATAAGGTGTAGGAAGATTTACTGTGTCATTATCTTCATATTTCATTTCTATATTATAAATCAACTTTATTTCTGGATTAGTTCCAATAAATCTAGGTTTGAAATATAATTTGTATAGATTTGGACCAACTGGTTGCCAAGAAACTACATAATCAGAATATGCAGCACTATAAAAACTTTGATAAGCAATAAACTCCATTGGAGTCCAATCCAATTGACCAGAATATTTGTATAAAACTTTCTTTGGTAGTTGAATACTGGGTGCGTCTACATGGTCGCCCATTTTTTCACCAACAAAAACTTCAGAAGAATGTGGTGCAAAATCAACTTCATTTTGATAAGCATCAATATAATCATTTGCTGAAAATTCTTCTAAAACCCCTTCAAAGAGTTTCATACCAGATTCAAATAAATCATCTGGTAATCTTTTACTTCTTCCTGGGTTTACATTGGCTCTTGTAGCAGCTTCAGTAATAATATCTCTAACTGTGACGGACATTTATAAATCTCCTTTTATTATCATCTATATAAAATTAGTTTATTCTGTAAGAAAATCCGACCAACTTCCTTCAACTTTAGGGTCAGTTTCTATATTTTCCATATAGTCAGCTATTAGCTTTTCTTGTAATTCATTTCTTCTATTCATATTTTCTAGAACATGTATCATAGAAGTATAAGCTAATCTAAAAGCATAAGAATATGCTGTACTACCCCTTGTTTTATCAAAATGGGTTAGTAATTGTTCACATAAACAACAATATGCTTCTAATTCACATTCTTCTTTGATATGTGGTTCTTGATACTTGAATTTAGCATTATTCAATACAATATGGACTAAACTACGCATTAGATAACCATAAAGATTATATTCTTTTTCTGTTAGTTTTTCACCATTTTGTTGTCTTTCTACTAAATCTTGAAAAACATCATTATTACATTTTGGACCTTTCTTTTTATCTACAAATATACCATCTTTGAGTTTATAACCCAATTCATTCAATTTATTCATATATTCATTATACTGCATATTTACCTCATATTTTGAATGTTTTATAATATATTTATAAGTGCCCAGTAATTCGCAGTACTGGTGTTATAAGGCCCAGTAATCATTACCCATAGTGGACTACTATAAATGGTAGAACTGGGCTAGAAACACTAATACTCTGCGTTTTTCAAGCGGTTTATAACATTGTTTAGCAAATCTTGTTCTTCTTTAGATAACTCATTTATATGTTTAGCAATAAACAATTTTAGGGCAAAAATAAGTTCCAAATTTGAAACACTAATATCCTCAAGCATCATAACCTCACACAATAGTTCATTTTGTGACAATATTTGTATAATCTATATTATTATATAATATTTTATAAATTTCTTATTATTATATTATTGTAGATTATACAAATATTGTCACAAAAATAAACTATGGATTTATATCTTTACAAATTTCATAGCTATGTTCAAGCTTTCTTCTGGTGAAATATAGTCAGCATTAGTATTATATAAAGCCAAACAAAAAGCATCCGTAGTATCTGGTGAATGACCAATAAGTTCTTTGATTTCTTCTTTTTTGACCAACATAGTTTTACCCGTAGCATTTACATTATAAGAAGTATAACTCAATTCGTCTTTGATATCTTCATTATCAACAAAGAAACCATTTCTAACTTTTTCTGCCATATCAAAATACATTTCAGCTCTAGCATTAGCATAACAATCTTTATTAGCTTTTTGACCAAAGTTTACACCATTAGTTTGTACTTTAGCATAGTTCATTTTTAGCATATCATAGATACCATTTCCAAAACCACCAGTCACATCTATGTTTACAGATTTTACATCCCATTTTTGGATAAGTTCTTTAGCAATAGCAAATAGACCAAAAGTATCTGCGTGTTGTTCTTTTCTAACTTCTAATATACCATTATCATCAACAACAACGAATACATTATAGTCTGCACCACTACCAGCACAGTCAATACCCATTTTTCTAATACCAAATGGACCTTTATAAAACATAGGAAATTCAGATTTAGAAATTACACAGAACTGTACATCAGCATCAAGTATTTCACCTAAAATTTCTTGTCTATAACCTTGTTCATCTTTGATAGCTTTCTTTTGTAGTTCTATATCTTCTTCACTCAATTCAGTATTATCAAACATAGTAGCTGTGAATATATCTTTATCACTTTTATCTCTAAACCATTTATTCCAAACAGTTGCTTTATTTGGTGAAGTAGCAAATAAAATTCTAGTTCTTCTACCAGAACCACGCAAACATGGTGTAGCAACTTCCAAAATATTTGCTGGTGCTAATGCTAATTCATCAAGCATAAGCATAGAACATTCAGAAAGACCACGAACTTTATCTATAGATTCATAAGAGAAACCATATAATGTACCATTTCCATAAGAAATGATTTTATCTTGATAGTTTATTTTAGGTTCTAAACCACATTCTCTAAATCTTTTGATAATTTCACCAAATAGTGTAATAGTAAGAGTTTTATAGTCTGTACCAAATAGAATAATTTTACCACCTTGCAGAATCTCTAAAAGAGCCATAGCTGATAAGAAAATAGATTTTCCACAACCACGACCTCCTACAATACCAGTAATTTGTTGTTTACTATCTTTTGCTTTTAGTTGGTGTGGCAAAAAATGACAAACTATATTATTTCCCTCAACAGTAAATACTGGATGTTTTTCTTTCATTAGATACCTTCAAATTTGAATGTAATAGTTTTTTCTTCTTTACCAGCAGAAACTTCTAATGTTTTCTTATCTTCTGCCCAATGTTGTTTATCACGTCTAGCTAATATATCTAACAAAGTTTTAGCACTCTTTTCACGTCTTTCTTGCAATAGTTGTAATGTTAGATTATTTCTTGCTAAAAGTGTATAATCATCAAAAAGAGATTTCCATTCATCAGTATATGGTTCAATTATAGTACCTGGTACACAAACTAATCTACAAATGTTATACCATTCTTCTGGTGAATTACAAGAAACTAAACCTAAACTCATTTTTCTCAATCGTTCAGTATTTCTAGTAATAGTCACCCCTTTATCATTAGTTTGCATTATTTGGTCACGAAATAACTCAGGTCCAAATTTGAATTGGTCTTTTACATATTCTATTAGTGTCATTTTATTCCTCCACAATTATAGCTTGCGTTGCTTTATTATTAGAGCATTTATCGGGATTTGAACCCGAAATCTCACCATGGCAAGGTGATGTGTTACCATTACACCATAAATGCTAAAAAAGTGGGTCTAAAAATAAACCCACTATTTACCAAACAAATCTTCACTTGTTAGTGGTTTCTTTTGTTCAAGTAATGATTTTATTTCATCTAAAAGTTTTATTATAGATTCAAGTCTTTCTTCAAGGCATCTATCTCTTCCTGTTTCAAGGTGTACTGTAGTCTTGCTATCATCCCTGATACTTGTTCTATTTTTGTTATCTTTTGTGGCAACTTTATTTTCTTGTCGCATATTTCAACTCCACATTCAATTTCATAACTATGTTCAAATTTCTTTGGAAGTTTAGCTTTTTCTTCTGGTACAATATAAGAAGAATCTTTTGTTGTATAAATTATAAATTTCATATTATTATCCTCATAATAAATTAGATGTGTTGATTTTGTTCTAACAATTCTACATTATTGTAATAAACTGTATAACCATTATTGTTCAAAATAAATTTAGTCCAAAATATACTACTCAATCTTTCAGTAGCAAAACCAAAGATTCTTGATTGATAATCTACAGTATTATTTCTACCTTCTACTGGTTTCAAGCAATCACATTTATCACTATTGATGAAATCTTCACAAGATTTTCTATCAGTAATACACAAAGTTTTACTCATTTTATCAATAATACTAGTAGTATAAGCTAACCAAGCACCTAAAACCTTTTTATCAGCACAAAACATAGTATATGGGAATAATACATTAGATTTCATAAAAATTTCTTTATCTTGGTCTGGTAAAGCATCTTTTAGAGCATTAGCAAATACACAACCATGTAATCTTGTAAATTGTTCAAACATTGTACAAGTTAGTGTAAGTGGTTGTGGAAGTGTCACAGTATTTTCTAAATGTGGATAAATTGCTTCCATTCGTCTACGATAATGATTTAGTGAGATAACATCAAAATCTGGTGTATTATTATATAAGTAATACCAAATAGCAAGTTCACCATATAGTTTACTATCTAAACCATCAAAAACATGTACATTTTTCAAATTTGTTCGTAAGTTTGGGTTTTGAGTAAAACAAGTCATACAATAATCTTTATAAGAAAATTCATAGTATCTTTCAGGCCAAGTAAAATCTTTATGTGCTAAAATAGCTTGTAAATAACGCATTTATTTTCCTCCATTTATTTCATCCATTAGTTCACATTGTATTCGTAAGTTTTCTAAAATTTTTTTCCAATTTTTTCTATTTTGACCTGAGCCATAAACAAAATGTAAAACTTCATGACTCATATTATTCAAACAAACAAAATGATTTTCATCAGTTATATCTGTATAATTATTTGAGTCAAAATCTCTATGGTGGCAAGCACACCCTTTAGATAAAGGTGACCCAGTAATTGGGTCAACCTTTTGTTTCTTTTTTAGTTTTATTCTAAAGTCTTTCCATTGTTTTGATTTTCTGAATATAACTTTAGGGTCAAGTGGTTTTTTATTTTTATTATTCGTTTTCTTCATCTTCAAATATTGGTATATAACTAATTATTTCTTCTACAAATTCAATATAATTATGGTTTTTGTGATATTCTTTTATAGTAATCATTTTTGCTACATTTTCAGCATTATTCATAGTATTATCAACTGTAGCAATAGTTTCATAAGTTTTAGTATTACCTACCCAGCTTTGTAGTTTTACATATAACATACCATCTTTTACTTTCTTTGTGAATACTATCATAAATTTCTCCAAAAAATAAGAAAACAAATAAACAACAATAATACAATAAATGATAAACTAAACATTATTTTTCAGTCTCCAAATATTCATCAATCAATTCGTCAAACAAATCTTTTTTGATATCGTCCATATCTTCAATATCTACTAAAGATAAAGATAAATCATCATATTTGTGTTGTAATTTGTCAACAGTTTTCATAATACTATCTTTTGTATTACAATCTGGATTATGGGCCAAAAATTCTAGTCTAGTATTCATTGCACGGTCAATTCGTTCCAATTCAATTCTAATAACTTTGGCTAATGCTTTTTTCATTCTTGTGATTTCTTTCATTGTAAACCTCTCTTTGTTTTATTGTTATATTTTATTTATAATTGATTTTTCCACTTCAAAATAAGTTTTGTTGTATTTTTCAATTCAGTTTCTAATGTAGCTTTTGTAGAATTATAAAAATTTGGATTCCATTTTGCTTTTATTTCTGGTCTAACTAGATTCTTCAAAGAACTATACAAACACAAATGACGAAGTTCAATAGCTTCAAACATATTTTGTTTATTATAATTATTCTTTTTAGCCATATAAACAGCCCATTGATAACTATCTAATGGTTGAGTTTTATCAGCACCTGGTGTTTTAGGATTCCAATAAACCATACCCCATTTATCACAAGGAATATTCAATTTCTTAGTTAGTGTTTGTGTAACGAGTTTATTTGTGTGGTCAAATGTATATTCAATATGGCAAGAGAATAGTAAAGGTTCAATATTGTTTTGATTTAGTTTTTCCATTTTTGTAAGAACTTTTACTGTATTTTCATCTAAATCCATATTCTTCCAATCGTCAAGAAATAGTGAGTGAATCTTATTATGTGTTTTCTTATTCAAACATACAAAGTTATCTGGATTGGAAATATCAAAATATTTACTATGGTCAAGACAGCAATGATGTAAATTCCAATTATCTTTCAATGGTTCACCAGTTATAAAATCCAAATAATTTTGTTCTTCAGCTTTTTGACAACGGAAGTTTCTCCATTCTTCACTGTTTCTAAATTCGTTTCTACTATTGTATCTCATAATATAATCTCCTATATTTCTTTTGGTTTATACTATATGTATAATTTTTATTTTTCAAAAACTTACTCTTTTGATAAAAATATACAAAAAACCCATGGCAAGCACCAATGTGACAGTACCATGGGAACTATATAGGAGATTTTATTATTGTAGACTCTTATTCAAAATCTTTCTTTATTTCTTCAATCTTTTCTTTTACTCTACGTTGTTTCTTTATTAGTTCTTGTTGTTTCCAAATTTCATATAGTTGTTCATCAGAAAGTGGGCAACCTTTTATTACATATCTCATTTGATTTTCTTTCTTGAAATCTTCAAAACTTTGTGGTCGTTTTTGTTTTTCAAACCAACTAATGAAATCTCTATCTATCATATAAAATCCTCGTTTATTTTACTCATTCTATATTTAGCTACACATTGTTTTATTTCATAAGTTAGTTCTTCATATCTTTTTTCAAATGAAGGTTTCAATACTTCTAAATCTCTTTCTTCTTTTTCAATGTATTCTTTTACATCATCTATAGTATATATAACAGATTTACAATCCACAGGACCTTTATAAGACAAATAGTTTAGAAACATTGGACAAGTAGAAATAAATTTATCATCACCATTCTTTACTGCTTCTTTTAGTTTTTCTAACATTTCTGGTTTTTCAAAGCAATAAAATTTGTAGTTATAAAGAAATTGGCTATAATCTATAGCTAGTTGTGGGTCAAATTCATATACACAAGATGGTAATTTCAACATTGTTCATTCTCCTATTTGATACCAACTTCGTCTAAGATTGGTTGTACATTTTGATTATATGGCTTATTCTTTACTAGTGTAAAACAAAATTTGATTTTTGGTTCAGTATATTCAATATCAAAAACTATTGTGTATTTATTTCTAAATCTATATAATGTATTTTCATATATTTCTTTATCAACAATATAGTAATCACTTGTGTTGTTCTTGAAAACGATATAAGCGGTATTTGTGGTGTTGTTGGATTTCAATTTTCTCATTTTATATTCTCCTAATGAATGATTGTTTGATTGTTATATTATATGTATTATTATAATTTTGACCAAAAGTCAGGGTCATTAGTATCTGGAATTTCTATATCTTTCCATTCATTCTTTCTCTTTTCTTCAAGAGCTTTTTGAGCTTCTTCATAAGTTTCTCTTACAAAAACTACATTGTTTTCAACTGGTGTTTCAATTTCTTCTTTGACTATTGCTTCATTAGAAACTTCTTCTTCATTGACCATTTCAACATCATAGAAACGAGCCATACCATTTACATATTGTTCAACCATCATTTGGCAAGCATTAGCACCAATTCTTTCGTCTAAATCGTCTATAGTTCTTGACATGTTTTGACGGAAACAATCCCATGCTTTACCCTCTAGAGTGAACCATTTACCCAACAATTCATTTACATATTTGTGAAACTTTTGACCAGTCATAGATTTGTTGATTCTCTTTAGATATTTCTTGACTGTTGGGGTAAAATATAAGCACATTTCACCATTCTTGTG
>Ga0326513_10002495_pt1 | contig 13609 bp, 9 predicted proteins | sample 2_2465_0518_D_FD_203654 | JGI IMG/M metagenome (GOLD analysis project Ga0326513, IMG submission 203654) | Bovine rumen microbial communities from UC Davis, California, United States - 2_2465_0518 | ecosystem: Host-associated > Mammals > Digestive system > Stomach > Rumen | place: USA: California...
CAGTTCATAGTTAATCATCACATCCAGCGACACCTTGATATTTCTTTCGCCCTCTATCTCAAGCTTTTGTGTCTCGCTGATGGGATACGAATATAGATAAGGATATAGTGATATATCTGCCCATAGTTCGATATGCTCCACAGTAGTTTCTGGCGGAACAGTCACACCTACCAGATGTTTGAAGTACTGTTTGAACGACGTCTTGGTGGGCTTGTATTTTACCTCGTTGTTATCCTTTACAGCACTCATGCAAATCAATGGGTAAGCCTCAATCTTATCGCTGCCTTCCTGTAGTGCCATCAGATACCAGCGACGCCAGTACTGCTTTAGATAATATGGATGAAGAGTAACCGTTTTTGCATCACGGAAATTCTTTCTGTATTCTACGTCAACCACTTGTCGATTTCGTATAGCCTTGAATAGTGGCATCAAGAACTCAGCATCCCAAGGCGTTCCGCCCTCAAAGCGTGCTATCTCTTTCTGCTTGCTCATGATGTTCTGGTCAAGACGAGTAAGCATCTGATCTATCCAGCCAAATTCAGACATGCCTTTGAATCCCTGCAACAGGCTTCGCACCTCCTGCAGCTTCTCAATTTCATTCTCGGTCAACTCTCGATTATATATCGAGTCGAATCCGTCGCGATAGCGGTAATAACGCTTCTTGTGTCTGTCTTCCCAGACTATACCCTCCTGACCGAACACCTTGAAAAACTTGGCGTTCATCTCGGTAATATCCTGGCTAAAGGTAGTTCTCGACTGGATAGGCAGCATTCCTCTATCCTCTAGCTTTCTGTTTACGATAGCCATCAACTGTTCGCGGGTATATTCACGCCCAGTACCAAAGCACTGATCGTAAATCATTTCTCGCATTGCATAGTCCTTAGTATTTGCCATTTCGCGTAATATTTATAGTTACTGGTGACAAGAACAGTGCAAACCGCGCTCGACCTATGGTCGCTTGGCTCGTCCAAGAATGCAGAGAGCTCGCTCTATGCTGAGGTGCAGCCTGTTCTCGCGCTTGAACTATTAATTCAAGTGCAAAGATACAAAAAATCTGTTCACTTAAAGCGAACAGATAATATTTTTTCTACATTGTATTTATATCAGCCAATTCCTCTGGAGTATGAGACTGCATGTCGTATGCAAGTGAATCATCAGAATAACTATCAACGATACCCTTAGCTTGTTCTTCTGTAAGATACGGTTTGCCTTTTTCTTTGATATTAAGCAGCGCCTTATAGAAGTCTTCTCGATAATGGCCGACGATTTCCGTAGTATAAGGATACTCCCTCACGCTATAGTATAGCTTCTTGAATTCCTCTACTTTATAGTTGCGACTATCTTTGCACGACATAGCACAAGCCTTGGGGAATGTGCACCAGCGCTTCAACTCAAGGTTGACCAGAAGAGCCTTCTGTCCTTCAATCCGATCTACACAAATAAATCCCTTGTCGGCAAGATATTGAACAAACTCTCCAAGCTCATTCATATCCTTACATATCACAGAGTAAGGAAGAATCTTACGGCCCTTCCCTTCAGAACTCTTGTCTAAACTCTTGTAATAAACTTCTTCCCACATAATTATCTCTATTTAAAATAGACAGGACTCGCGCCCTCGTATTGGGCATTGCGAGCCCTGCCTGTCTAACCCTATTTTTTGCAAAGGTACTATATATATGTTCAGCCAAAGCGAACAGGCCATTTTACTTCACCTTCTCACCCAAAGTGTAGGCAATCATGCAGTCGGTATAGTCAATGTCGTCGGCCTCTATGTCTGAATAAGGAATAATCTCGGTATATTCAGGATCCATATAAACCACATCGGCGTTGTTAATCAGGAAAGTAACGGAATCGGTCTTGTAGGTAAGCTCAATAGCGTCGTATAGCTTTAACTGTGCAATTCCGTCGACTTCCTTTACAGCTCCCTTTTCGTCAAGAACAAAAAACTTGCTCAGGTTCTTAGAAGTGATACCTTCATTAATCATTCCCAGGTCGCCTTTCACAGCACCGTCAAATATGTCCTTGTTTACCTTAAGAGTGAGAATTCGCAGGTCGGCATTCACTTTGGGAGCTTTTATCATTTCTGGCTCATACACTTTCACTCCTCCGCAGAAACCAACCAATTTTCCTTCATCAAGTTTCTTACCAAGAAAAAAATCTGCAGCCAACCATGGATCTTCTTTTCCGTCGTGGTACATAATTGTATACGGCTTAGATTCATCCTGCGGGTCGGGAATCATGTATATAGCAGAGTCGTCGGTCAATTCAAATGTCTTATATCTATCACCGCAAACCAAATGAAGAGCCTTAAAGTCTTTCATTGTTACGGCATCCAGATCGTCGGTACAGAATAAGTCAATGAGGTCGTCAGTAAGATAAATACGGAAATCATTACATTCACCTTCGCCTAACATCTTAAATGGTAAATCATAGCAAGGAATGGTAATCTCATCCTTTGCGTCGTTTAGCTCAACATTCGTCAAGTCAACCTTATGTGCAGGAGGGAGATTATCCTCGTCCAAGTCGTAGTCAAACAGGTTGAGCTTTCCCTTGACGTTAAGGATTGGCTCGTCGAACATCCATGCGTCTTCCAATTTCCACTTATACACTCCTGGACCGTCAGCCCACGCGGAATCAACCTTGCCGTCGTCGAATCCTGTCACTGTTACATAACCAATGATAGCACTAGTAGGCAGTTCGTCCAATGGCGCCAAGTTGCCAAAGAAAACGTTGTTTGTAATATATGACTCCATTTCCTCTGGTATGGTATTCAGGAAGTTGCTTGATACTTTCTTAGAACTTGCGTGAATCAGGATTCTACCAGGAACCTGAGCAGCTTTCCATGTTCTGTTCTCTACATCTTTAATGCCTGCGCAAACCAGTGATGCCCAAGGCTGTTGAATTGATAAGGTCTTCATATCTCCTCGTATTTAAATATTGTTTTATGATGCAAAGATAACAATTATCTGTTCAGTCAAAGCGAACAAAATATTTTATTTATAAATTTGCTGATTCAAACTGACGTTGTATCAAGTTGTTGCACATCTGGAACAATTTTCACTTTACTGCTCGAATTGTTTCCTTCCTGTATTACCTGAATCTGAATAGGTATGCGTTCCTGCAACTCCTCCACGTGACTAATAATGCCCACATGTCGACCAGATTTGGTATGCAGCGAACGTAATGTATTGATCGCATTCTGCAACGGTTCACCACTGAGAGTACCAAAGCCCTCATCAATAAACAGTGTATCTACCGCCAACTGCTGGCCAATGTCACTAAGAGCCAAGGCCAGTGACAGTGATACAAGGAAGCTCTCTCCACCAGAAATCGTACTGGCAGCTCTGCTGACATAGCCCTGATAGGCATCTTCGAGTGATATTACGAATGTACCAGGTGCCACTTTCAGCGTATATCGATCTGTCAGTGTTTTCATATAGCTATTTGCCGAATGAATCAGGCTGGTCAGAACATAACTCTGAGCTATTTTTCTGAACTTATTGCCCGTAGCATCACCAATAAGTTGGTTCATTCGTGACCATTTCTGATACTCAGCAGATTTCTTTTCGACCTCTTCAATCAGTTTGCCTCTGTTTTTTTTATTTTCTTCATCAGCCTTCAACTCCTGACTAATTGCACCTTTTTTCTCCGCAATCTCAACCATCTTAGGCTCCTGTTCCTTGATACGAGCATCCAGAGTTTCAATAGTGTCACCATCTTGCAATTCAGGCATTTCTTTCACGTGATCATTCTGCTTTCTAAGAGCTTCATCCATCAGCGTTTTCTTGGTCAGTATTTTTTTTCTGTCCGAATCGAGCAACGCATTTAAAGCGCTGATTTGGGGTGCAGTATAGTCATTTAGGACATTCAACCTTTCGATGGTGAGATCCTTATGGTCATCAAGGAAACTTTCCAATTTCTGGCTATTCACTTTGGCTGTCTCTTCTGCCTGCTGCAGTTGTACAATAGCTGTCGAAGTCTTGCTCTTTACGTCATTGGCTTTCTTCAAGAGGTCTGTCTGCCTTGTCTTGCCCGATGCAGTAAACTCTTTCCAAGCAGGCATTAACTGTCCGATTTCATCAATAACATCCTTCACCATCTTACAGTTGTTAGCTATTTCAGATAGGCTATTCGTGAGTGTCTGACTTAGTTTGACATTCTTCTGATAGGTTGACGTCTGTTTATTCAATAGTTCAGCGAACTCCTTTGGTTTATCTCTCCAGTCAACAGTCCACTTTCCAGCAATTAGCGATTCTGCCTTCTCTTCCGCTTTGGACACGTCTTCCCTTTTGGTTCTCACCAACTCCTCATAAGTAAAAAATCTTCCTTTGCATTCATTGACAGCTTTTTCTGCATTCTGGGCATCTTTAACTCTCAATTCTAAATTCTCGACCCTAAATTTATCAAGCGCTTTCCGCAGTTCTTTGATAGTCGTATCCTTACCTTCACCCTCAGATATTTTTGTATCAAGCTCATTTAATGTAGCATTGGTCTTGACTTTTAACTCATTCAGAGTTGAGGGAGTAGTATCATCATACTTCTCAACACCACAAGCCTTACATGCATCAATCACCTTCTGTTCTGCAGTCTCTACAGACTTATCTTTATCAAAGGTCTCTTTGTCTGTCTTATACTTCCTTATCTCTGCCTTTACCTCAGCCTCCAATTTATTATTCTCATCAACCAACTTCTTGTAAGCAGCCTCTGCATCATTAAAGGCATCACTCAGGCTGCCTACAAGTTTGGCCAGTTCATCCTCATGAGGAAGTTCCACCTTAATCTCCTGTAAACAAACTGGGCAAACATCACCTACATGTAACTTCTGGCGTAAAGTTTTAGCAAACTTGTCGATGGTATCGCTCTGCTTGTCAAGCATTTCCTTACAAGCATCCATCTTTACTTTAGCGTCATGAATCTTAGGTTCCAACAGTTCCAAGGTTTTCTGCTTTTTCTCGATTTCTCCAGAAATTCTTTCCAGAGACTCTGACGTTTCTTGCCTGCGTGTCTTTTCTTTTGCAAGCGACTCTATGCGGTCGAAAGCGATACCTATGTTTTGAATCAGTTCTTTGCTTTTATCACGCAGTTTACGCAAACCAGTCAAATTGAGAGTTAACAAAGCTTTCTCTTGTTCATTAATCTCGGCCTCTTGTTTCTCATAAGACTCTTGTGCTTCCTTCAGAGCCTCTTTTGCCTTTTCAAATGCAGGTTTCAAATCTTCTGTCAGAGCCTTGTTTTCTTTAGCGATATCTGTTTGGCTCGTTTCAATCTTCCTACGACTATCAGCTATCGTACTCATATATCCCACAATGGCCTGAGCATTCTCATAGACCACATACTTGTCCTTCTCACTCTCAAGGAGAGCATTTAGAGTTTTGATTTCTACCTCCGTCTGTTGCTTTTCCTGCTCTGCATAGGCATACCCGCCCAGTACACAAACATAATCTGATTCCAATGCAGAAATAGCCATTTGTAGCTGATTCTTGATTTTTTCAGCACCATTATTCGCTGTCAACCAGTTGCGAGCATCAATCGTAGTATTCCATTGCTTGACCAACAACTCCTTTGTTTTGAATTCATCACTATCTACAACAGCCTGTGCCCGTTTGTATTCATCTGTTGCTGTGTCAATTGTCTTTGCCAGTTCAGTATCGGTTTTAATCCACAGAAGTTTGGCCTTGTCAGTATCTATAGCAGCCTTAAAGGATTTATACTGTGCATCGAAACCAGCCATTTCTTCCTTTTTGGCTGTAATTTCCTCATCTGTCAACGTGCGAATACCCTCCACCTGCAGCTTGGCCTCTTTCCACAATTGTTCCTTCTGGCCAGTAACTTCAAAGACTTTCTTACCAACCTTCGCATATATATCCACACCTGTTATCTTTTCCAAAATAGCAGCTTTATCATCATCCTTACTATTAAGGAATTTAGTAAATTCTCCCTGCGCCAGCAACGTAGTGCGGCAGAACTGGTTAAAGTCGAGCCCTATAGCAGCCTTAATCTCTGTTCTTATCTCAGCATCATTCCTTTCAATGGAGTAGCCTGTATCGAGATTTTTCAAACTCCAGGATTTGCCTTGCAAATTACCTGTAGGTTTGTTTCTTGAACGCCACACCTTCCACTGTGCCTCATAATGAACGTCATTACTACCTGTAAAGGTCAGAGTTACGCATGCTTCACCCGTATTCCGTCGCATCAATTGGCGAGGATCTTTTATTGTTACATCGTCGTTTCCATCCTTTGTATCACCCTGCATCTGTGTTCCGAACAACCTCGGAGTATTTGCAAAGAGAGCCAAACAGATGGCGTCCAATATAGTTGATTTGCCCGCACCAGTCTTACCCGTTATCAGGAACACCTCACTGTCAGCTAATGGCTGTGCCTCAAAATCAATGATGGCATCTTCAATAGATGCAATATTGTGAATTGTTAGTTTCTGCAACTTCATGTGATGGTCCTCCTTTGTTAATCATTACGTGAATCATCGGCCACCATATTCATGACCTCATTAAACATCATCTGCATATCCTCATCAAAACTGATTCCCTCATATTCTGCATAACGCTTGGCAATCTCGATGGGCTTCTCCTCCTTGAACTCTTGTACAGTCAATACTTTGGCATCGCTCTGGCTGACAGTTTTTCTCTTGGCATTAATATAGCAGAACTTACATAACTTCTCCTCCGTCAGACTTGCGGCTTCAGCGTTGGCTTCTACAGGCAAGAAGTCCTCTATCTCCACGTTCAGACGTATATAGGCAGGAATATCGTCAGGGAACTTGCTCAGCAGTTCCTTTGCCTCTTCCCAAGTAGCCAACCCGTTAGCAGGCAGCGTAACCAAAGGATGAGGATTCTCAATCACAATCTCCTTTACTGTCGGTCTCTCTCCATGTTTCCCTATCTCCACAATACTCACAGAGTGGGTGAAACTTTCGTCAAAACTTACAGGCAACGGGGTACCGCTGTATCTTACATTATGTTTCCCACTATGCACAAACTGTCCATGATGAATGTGTCCGAGAGCCAGATAGTCATACCCCTCTCCCATTTCATCCAGTTCCAGAGAGTCGATGCCACCTACCGTATATTCTGTTGCATGGTCATGTCCTGTGAAATCACATCCCTTTACTGTTGTATGGGCTGTCATTACAACGGGCAGATTCTCTGTATTCATTTCTGCTACCCTATCCAGCAATTGTTGGAAGAAGCCTTCTGGGATATTACGCTCATTGGCATACGGCACAGCAACAATCCACCCTTTTCCAGGCACTTCTATGATATGCTCATCCAGTTTCTCTTTCTCCAATTGACCAATGGCATATACTTTCAGTGCCTTCCAAGGAGTCTGGAATATTTCATGTTTTGTACCACTGTCGTGGTTACCAGCTGTCATCACAATGGTCATCTGAGGATTTGCCTCATGAATTCTCACGAGACTATCAGACAGCATGGTTTGTATTGCAGCCGATGGCTGTGGCGTATGATAAACATCTCCACACAGCAGAAAAACATCAGGCTTTTGTTCTTCCACAATACTAACCATCTGTTTAAGCATTGCCTGCTGTTCCTCCGTCCTATCATAGTTATATAATGTATGGCCAAGATGCCAATCACTTGTATGTAATATCCTCATAAGTTATTCTATTTTGATGCAAAAATACAAAAGTCAATCGAAATAACAAAAGATTTTCAGTTTTTCCTAAACAAAAATCGTTATACGTATAAATGGAAAGCCTATACCACTTATAATTCGTAATTTTGCACCATGAAACAATTAGTAGTAACAAATAAAAGATAATGTGTATGAAACATGTAGAGAAGAAGTTGCCCAAGGCAACAGCCGAGATTGTTAGAGAGTATGATGAACTTCAGAAGAAGCTGAATGGTCTTGATCCTTCATGGTCTGACGAAGAGGTTAGAGCAGCATCTGAGCGACTGTATGAGTTGGAAAACAACTACGACTGGTTCAACGTTGAGTATGTTGACCCAGCTACTGGGAAGAAGGGACTGAAAACCGTCTCTGGTGAGGTGATTACCCCCGCTATTTTTGACGGATTCAATGAATTCCATAGCTACACCTTCGCTCCACACTCGCCTGTAATAGCTATCAAGGATGGCAAGTGCGGTATCGTCAAGGGTGATGGTTCAGGACTGCAACTCTGCGATTTCAAGTTCGATTTCATTCAGTCTCTCCCCTTCTGCACGCTTTTCGCGGCTCGCTGGGACGGCGAGAAGGATCGTTTCGGCATCATAGCTGGCAATGGCGAGATTATCTGCCCCAACATCCTGACTGGAGTAAGTGAGACTGTCAACGGCATTATGTCTATTCAGAATGGTGACAAGTGTGGCGTCATCGACATTGACACTTATCAGTGCGTACTCCCAGAGTATGATGACTTGGAACTAGATGCAGAGACAGACATTGTCTTCATCAAGGGAGATAAGAGGGGCTACGTCATCGAAGAGAATGGTGAGTTCGTTACTGTCGAGCAGTATGAGAATGACGACAACTACATTGATGTACCAGTATTCGCGACTCGTCTGCCTTGATTTCACACATTCTCAGCTCAACCCATCAGCGGTTTGGGCTGAGGATGTTTGTTATAGGTATAAATAGATGATCCTTTCAAAAAGCTTTTCGTACCTTTGCACCATCAAACAATTAATATTAGTATATGGCAAACTTTTTAGAGATTAAGATTCCTATTAGAAAAAATGAGGGTTGGCAGGATTGGGCAAAAGAGATGCGCTCAAAGATTAAGGCAGCTGGCATTCCTGTCAGATGGCAGATGTTCCATTATCACATGACCCTATTGTTTCTCGACGATGACAACTATGTAGAGGAAGTTAATCAAGAATTTGAACAGTGCATGTCTGTATTCCACTCTCTTCCAGTAAACATTGACCAATTGGATGCTTTCACTACGGGTGACGGTACCAGCCATATTATTTACTTGACTCCTACACAGGTTCCTTCTCAGATTCTCACTCTTGCTGAGGATGCAAGGACATTGGCAGATAGCATGAATGCAAACTATGACAAACGTCCATTTAAGCCACATATTACCTTGGGCAGGGTATCAGCAGACAAGGTTTCACTGGAAAAACTGCAATCCATCCTTCATAAGATTGCGCAACCAGCATTCAGATGTATTCTCAATGAGACTGAACATCGCTACTTTAGGGGCGACAAGATTAAAACCTGGAAATTAATCTAACGAAGAAGCAATATGAAAGAATTCAATTACGAGGAAATGCTTGCCCAGCGCAAGGCTCTGGCCGAGACTCAGGCTAAGGAGTATTTTTACAATAAGAAGCAGCGCGATGCCTACTATTGGGCTGGCGGTTCTAACTTCAATGACCTCGAGTGCGATAATGAAGCTTTCCTTCATTTCACAGATGAGGAGGTATCACGTATCAAGGTGCTCATCATTGAAGACGTTAACAATAGCCATATTACTCCACACCCCGTCAAAAACGTCAAGGAAGCCCTTGAGGTGCTTACCTTTAGTGACTTATTCGACCAGAACGAGGAACTCCGCAACCTTCTTCTTGACCGTTGCGAGCATGCGAACATATTCCCTTCAGAAATAGACTTCGATACCAAGCACTATTTCTATAAGTTCGGTTGTTTGGCATACGACTACAAGGGTAACCATGTACTCAACTCTGTTTCCGCTGATGTTCCTCTCTCTGACGAGGATTATCTTACCCTTTTGTCTCTCCAGATACAAGACCGTGAGAATTTTAACTTCAACCAACTGCTGAAGTCGAACCCCGAATTGGCAATCAAACTAAACAACGCTGTTGAAGGGCGCGTCTATGGGTGGTGTTTCCCACTGCATTTGCCATTCACCATATTATTTGATGAAGTCCGCGCAGATGCAGAAATCATCGATGGTCCTATGCCTGCAGACGATGAAATCTACTCAGAAATCACTGATGAGCACATGTTCCATGTTCAGGCCAGTGCTGTCAGCCACATTTTGACCATTACTGAGGAAGAAATGAAGTCGGGCGCTACCTTCGCAACTCAGCGTATCTTGAATGATATTGATGCCAACAAGGTAATGGAGCTTCTGGAAGCAAATGATTATGAGGATATGCTGTTAAAATTGAATTGCAGCTTCAATAAACGTGAAGCCTTCGATAGTATCAAGTCCTGGCTCTCTAATCATGAAATCTCATTCTACGAATACAAATCTAAATAAATCAGAAAAAGCGCCTGGTCGTGATGACTCGGCGCTTTTTGCAATTTGACTTTTATTCCTTAATAGGCAACCACACAGATGCTTTTGGCCTGTAGCTGCCAATTTCCTTCTGAGTTGGAAGACAATCCAGATATACCTGCAACGAGACTGGCAGTTCAATCTGTGAAGAATCAAGCGATATGGTTGTCACAGCAGATCTACCTCCAGTGCTTCTTAACTTGAAAGTCTCATACTCTTCATTTGTCAAACAGCAAGCCTTAATAGCCCTGTTTGCACCACTGAAAGCATTCGAATATCTATAAGGATTATACGAGCAGTAACCTAATGTCTGGAATTGTTCTGCCTTACGCATACTTTGTGCAGCCTCGTCTTCTGCATAAATGAATTCATCAATCCACTCCTCATATGACTTCGCGTCCACTCTTAAATCACTTGCCATATCCGATAGGTCATCACGCATATAACTAAAGTGTCTTGTCGTTAGTCCATTTACCGACTTACCTTCATGGCCTACCAACAGTGCCAGCAGATAAAGGAACTTATTCCTGCCTTGAAACTTAACAACACTCTCCTCACCATTCGCATGATGCAGAATCACCTGATATTTTTCTCCCTTATGACTATCCTCTCTTACCTCTACATAGCAGTCCACAGTGTCGCAGATATCTTCTTTCTCCGATTCTTGGATAACCTTATTGAGGAATTTCTCAGTTGTTTCGTCAGTTTTTCCCCCGTTGGTATAACCTAATCTGTCTGCCATTCGCAGCATTCGTATGGCCTCTCCAGCATTCTTATCTGTGCCGTTTCCTGAATAGTACAACGTTGCCAACATATAATATGCTTTGGCATAATGCGGCAATTCTTCTTCATCCAAAGGATTTCTCAGAAACATCCGGCCACTTTCATCCTCGCGAATAACCATTGTTACCAAATTCTCCCTGTAACGTTCTTCATCGCTACAAACCGAATTAAGAATCTGATAAGCTTTTCCAAAATCAACGGATGTTCCACAACCTTCAATAAAACTCTCTGCTAAAGATACTTTCGACTGGAGGTCACCCATATCTGCACCTTTTTGATAGAGTTCAAAGGCTTTCTTTTCACTTATATCTACTCCCCACCCTTTTCGATGGCAATCACCAAATGGGCCAAATGCCGATCGCTCACCATTCTCACAGGCTTCTCTCAGCCAATAGGCTGCTTGTTTATAGTTTTTCTCAACACCTTCTCCTTTCATGTACATCTCGCCTAATACCTCCTGACTGTTAGCATAGCCAAGGTTAGCTGCTTTGGTGTGGAAGGCTGCAGCCTTTTCAAAATTCTGCTCAACTCCCCTACCAAGATAGTAGAGGTTGGCAACATTGCTCAGAGCCTCTTGATTCATTCGTTTAGCTGCCTGTGAATACCAGTAGAAAGCCTTTTCATAGTTCTGGCCAACTCCTACTCCGAAGGCATACATGTTACCTAAGTTATTCTGTGCATGATCATGTCCATTATTTGCAGCCTTCTCATACCATTCTACTGCCTGATTATAGTCTTGATCAATACCTATCAAATGCTCGCCATTGAAATAGAAGTTACCTAACCTAAACTGCGCATCCCTGTCATCTTCTGTCACAGCTTGATCATAGTAGTAATCAAAAGCCTCTTGAGTCAGCGATTTTGCTTTCTCAAGGTCTTTTTCCACAACCAATCCCTCTTCATAGAATGTTGCAAGTAGTAGTTTCGAATTGGCATCTCCAATGTCAACACCCTTTTTATAATAGTCAAAAGACTTCTCAAGGTCTTTCTCAACGTACTCACCAACAAAATAAAGATCGCCTAATTCCACGAAAGCAGTTGGATAATTTACTGTAGCAGCTTTTTCCAACCAAAATAGTGCTTTCTCAATATTTTGAGCGACTCCATAACCACGTTCATAGTTAAGTCCTGTGTCGAACATAGCTCTTTCTACACCTGCCTTGGCAGCCTTTTCGTTATAAAAAGCAGCCTTTTGGAGGTCTGTTTCTACACCATGCCCCCAGAAATAACACATCCCAAGATTATCCATGCACCATGGATCTCCAGCTTTTGCTCCTTTCTGATATAATTCAAAAGCTTGTTTGTAATCTTGTTCTACACCATGCCCATTGAAGTACAAGTTACCGAGATCACAGTAAGCCTCCGTTTTTCCTTCTGCAATTGCTTTTTCAAAATACTCTTTTGCCTGAGCATAGTTCTCTTTATCCATGCATTCCCAAGCTTTATCAAACCATCCTAATTCTTCCATAGCAATTTAATTATCTACAAATCTACATAGCATAAAAATGCTTAAAGTTATGACTGAGCCAGTTTAACCAGCGAGTTATACAATATCTCCATTCCATTCGTAGCGTTCTCTTTAATATGGAAAAATCCCTCCGGAACGTTTACATCATTAGGATCAATAACAATGTTCTTTGCTGCATTTGAGCAAACTGCAAGGACGTTGGCTGGTGATACCAACAGCGATGTGCCAATAATAATAAAGATGTCAACTTCCATCATGGCATTGGCTGCATAATACATGTTAGGCACAGGTTCTCCAAACCATACAATATATGGACGAAGCTGACTGCCATCTTTTGCCTTGTCGCCGATTATAATATCTTCGTCCAAAGGTCGGAACTCAATACTTTCAGGATCCTCCTTATCTGTGGATGAACATACTTTCGATAACTCTCCGTGTAGATGGATAACGTTAGAGGAACCGGCTCTCTCATGCAAATTATCCACATTCTGTGTGATGATAGTAACATCATACCATTCTTCTAATGCGGCTACCAGTTCATGAGCCCTGTTGGGTTCCACTTCTAATAGTTGACGGCGACGGGCATTATAGAAGGCGAGCACTTTTTCTGGATTCTTGTTCCACCCATCTATGCTGGCAACCTCATCTGGATTAAATTTCGCCCAGGCACCATCCTTGTCCCGAAATGTGTCAATACCACTTTCCTTGCTAATGCCTGCACCAGATAGAATAACGATTTTCTTTTTCATCTTTCCTCCATTTTTGTGCAAAGATACAAATTAAAATGAAGAAAACCAAAAGAGCAAAGTCCTTTTTTCAAAATATTCCTCCGTATACGTATATTGAAAAGGCACATGACATCGAAATCACTAATTTTGCACTCAGATATTATTGTTTAATTCTCTAAATATTAATGTTATGGTAACACTACTGTCCGGTTAAATTTCACCAAAGCGAAAGCTGGCGGTCATCTTCCGGATTTTGATTAATAATTGGTTTGTTAAAAAGTTCATTCAGCGGAGTCCTCTCAAAGAGCACCTGACCGATGACGTTAGAGAATATGTAAAGATTTTGTTCGATATGATACATCTTCAGAGCAATTATAAGCAGCAGATAGTCACAGATGGCAATCC
>Ga0326513_10002497_pt1 | contig 13609 bp, 9 predicted proteins | sample 2_2465_0518_D_FD_203654 | JGI IMG/M metagenome (GOLD analysis project Ga0326513, IMG submission 203654) | Bovine rumen microbial communities from UC Davis, California, United States - 2_2465_0518 | ecosystem: Host-associated > Mammals > Digestive system > Stomach > Rumen | place: USA: California...
TATCCAATTCAAATGTAAATGCCATATATTATCTTATTTTTTGCGCATTATCTAATCTCCTGTGACAATAGGATATAATTCCCAATATTTCAAGAGCATCTTGTTCTGTAATATTCCAATCTACTTTAGGCTCATGGGCTGTCGGATTTCTGAACATAGCACAGAGTCCCTTCAAGAGGTTGCAGAATCCATTGTGCTCATTTTTCTCTGAAGATGATTGGTAATTGTTGATAATTAGAATAGGATTAGAACTAAAGACTTGCTCTATCAAGGTGTTCCCGTCAGTATATATGTTTGACAAATCACGTATTCGTTGAAATAAGCCTTTGTTTGCTTCCAATACAGAATGAAAATAATTGTTTTGCAACAATTCCGCTTTGCAGTATTTAAAGACCTCTTTATGAGCTTTCCGATTTTCTAATTCTTGTTTAAGATTCTCTACTTTTATTTGTACGTCAGAAATAGTACTCGCAACCTGTATTTCTCGATACTGACCATCAGCTTTTAATTCATACCCGACAAAGGCTAATTGTTGATTGATGGCTATGCGTAATCTCTCAAATTCTTTTTGAGCGTTCACAAACCTTGAAGGGGCAAGAACAAGACTTACGAAAATCAATATCTGATTTGAACATTTGTTCTTATTTTGTTCGTTTGCTAAAGCATTATAAAGGCGATATCGCTTAGTCATTGTCGGGTCTGTATCCTCAATGTTTGCTTGTAACAAAAAATGATGGATTTCAGAACCAGTCAATCCTTGATTTGTGTCTCCTAAAGTATTGCAGATCATCTCTAATACATTCGGAGGTAAACATTTTCGAAATTTTGTTGCCATATCACTTTCTTTCGATATTATACTTCATGTCAAACTACATATTCAAATAGTCTTCACGCAGTCTGCTTTTCTTGAAAAACACCCTGCTCTGTGGAGTATTCCCTTTTCTGTGAGTTAGATGATTCTTTATTTGATAAACTCTGCCTCGAGAAATATTTAGAATTTTGGCTGCTTCTTCCGCAGAAACCCAATCGTCGTCATCATTAACTATAGGAACTTCTTTTTGCTCCAATAGTAATTCGACAACTCGTTTGGCAATTGCCTCAATATCATCTTTGTATAGTCTCACCGCCATAGTAATAGGAATTAATAAATGGCAAAGCCACGTGGTGCTTTTTTACTGATAGTATTCTGATACGGAGATATATAAATATCGCATACTTTTACACCACTTTTTGTTGTTATCTCATACACATCAATCATCTCTGCAATGTTTGGAGCTGTGGTTGAACCACGTCTTCGCCAAGTAATCTCTTCTCCAGACAGCAATCTGAGTTGACTTAAATAAACTTCATTAGCAGGAATACCTCTAACAGGGATGGGATTTGTTACACACAAACCATATTCCCCATAAGCTCCGGGGATAACATCTGTTGTCGCTCCTCCTTCCCTGTTGCCTATGGTTTTATAGAATTCCTCGAACATTCGGTCATCATTTTGAGGACTGATCTTCTTAAATTGTTGACGTGCTACGTATCTATATAAAGTCAGTGCATCTTGTTCTGAAAAAACATTATCATGTCGTCGCATCGCACCATTTTTAACTATTCGGTCTGCAGATTTGTCACCGGAGGTGAACATGAGTGAAGTCATATACATAAGAGTGCCAGCGACTTTACTCTGATCATATTTGCCTCCAAATAGTTCTGTTGCCTCTTTAACTTGTTCTGCTATTTCTTGTTTTCCGCCAGGGAACATTTTCTTCTGCATTTCATCCATAAATGCATTGAGCGCATTGCTCTTCTCTTTCTTTTTAAAAATATCAAATAGTCCCATACTATAAACTGTCTTGATTGTTGTTAACGAATTCTGTTTTAATGTCAATATTCATGCTGGGAACAGTAACAGAACTAAAGAATTTATTGTATGCTTCTTCTTTTGTTTCCCAAAAATCTTCTTCTACCCAATCTTCATCTATGTCAGAGATATTTTCAAGAACGAATTGTGGTTCAATGCCTAATGTATTGAATATCAATTTAAAGAATTTAATCTCCGCATATTCGACCTCTTGGTCTGCTTTAATCATTTTAACAGCAGTATTCAGTATTTTAATATGCAGATCGTGCTTATTTTTGTACTCACATAAGGAGTTTATATAATCTTTCAGATATTGCTTCCCCATTGAGTTAAATGACACGATCTCGCTTTGTATTATGTCAAGGTCGAAATCATTCTTTAAGGAATCATGTAGTATTTTTACTTCTTCCTCATTGATGGTACCATCACATGCCATGCAGCAAATAGCTGTCTTTAGAATTATTAAATCTTCCATATGCTTAATATTGGGTGAATCCTATTGGTTTCCTATCGATATGTCCTTCAAATTCCTCTCTTAATTGTTCATGCTGTTTTAGGACATCTTTAGATACTGACGGGAACTGTTTTTTATATTTCTCGATACTATTAAGTAAGGTCTGCATGTTTATAAGATCAAGATTTGATTGAGCAGTTTCTCTTGCTGCATTATTAATAAGTGAGCAGACATCTCTAGAAACATAGCCTTCAGTTTTTTCAGCAAGAAGCTCATAATTGACATCACCAGTAACAATGTCTTTTAAATACAATTTGAACAATGCTATTCTTTCTGACACATCTGGAGCTGGAACATAAACCTTAATATCCAAGCGGCCAGAACGAAGAGCGGCACTATCAATACCTTTTGGATTATTAGTTGCCCCAATGACAAAAACATGATTATCTGCACAATTATTCAGCTGTGTCAAGAACTCATTTACCTCACCGTATTCTGATACATTGTTGTGACGAGAACGGTCTGCAATCATCGCATCTAATTCATCCAAGAACAAAACTGTAGGAGCATTCTCTCTGGCCTTCTCAAAAAGAGCAGCAATTTTTTCCTGTCCTCCATGGATATAAGGTGATGCAACATCAGAACAATGCACATACATATAATTACATCCAATCTCTTCAGCAAACTTCTCCGCAATATATGTTTTACCACATCCTGGAGGGCCATACAGTAAAATACCATTAGGAATCTTTACTCTCAGTTTCCTATATTTATCAGGATTGTTAATAATATCAATAACTTCAGTTCTAAGACGCTGCTTTAAATCCTCCATCCCAGCAACATCTTCGAATCCATTCCCCTTTTTCTTGTTAACAACAGTCTTTTCTTTAGGTACAGTTGCTCCTTCTACATCAACTTTCTCGAAATTAGCATCTTCTATTTCAACTTCACCATTTAGTGCTAACAAGAATTCGTCTGCGTTTTGGAATCTCTTGTCAACATCTTGATTTAATGATTTTGCTATGACCTTCAGCATTGTCTCATCTAATTCGAAGATGTTAATATTGGGTATTTTAAGAGGATTCTGCCGCTCAGCAAGAAGTACTTTCTCTCGTAAATCCATTTTTATATTGCTAATATCCACATACCATGGATAAATTCCATACAAGAGATAATACATCATTGTGCCAACTGCATATAAATCAGTTCTCGTTGAATATAGTCCCTTAAACATTTCTGGTGCCATAAAAAAGGGATTAAGTCCATCAATATAACACTTGTGGTTTTTAGAATTTAACTTTTGAGCATGTCCAAAATCTATTATTTTTGCAACCATCGACGTTCCAGACAAATCAAGCATAATATTGTCCGGCGTTAGTTCATTATGTATAATTGGCTCTTCTTGTCTGTGTAAGTACTTCAAACCATTTAAAACTCCTGTTATTATTTGCTTTATGTCATAAACACTGCAATGTTTTTCGCGGGAAACCTTTTGCTGAACAGTTTCACCAACAATATAGTCGCAGATTATGTAAACATACCTTTGGCCATCAATAATCGTTTCTCCGCTATCTACCATTTTAGTAATATTAGGATGAGCGATATTCTTGATAATACCTCGCTCTATCACATTTTCAATAGAGCCTTCTACCTGTAAATCTGATAATTTTGCCAAATTGATGAGTTTTAAGAAATATTTTTCCCCCATCTCATTTGTAACCCTATATGTCTCCGCATACAGTCCTTTTTTTATAGGGAAGACTACTTTGTATGGACCGATGATTTGATCTGCTTGCATAATCTTTTAATTTATGCTGTGGGGAAATCTCCCCACAGCTTGGTTACTATTTTTGTCTTAACAATCCATCATTCTGGGGTTTCTCAGAACGAGGCAACATATCAGATAACTCAAAAGCAATAGGACGAAGTTCGTCAGCAGAAGGCTGACCAGAAGTGATCATTTGCATTCCTTGATTAACAAGACTACGAGCACGCGATGGATTAGACCATTTCTTTTGTGCAAAGTTTCGATTCCATTGCTTTATCCATGCTATGTAGAATTCTACCTCTGCAATCTTATAATCCATATCCCATAAAGTATCATAAAGATCTTCTGCAGCGTTAATGTCCTTAGCAGCAATTACTCGGTCGACATCATTTTTTAATTGGCGGATTGCTGCTGTGGTCTTTTCGTTTCCGTATTTCTGATTATCTTCAACAAGTTCCTGGTACATTCCTTTGAGTTTGTTCTCCATTCTTTGCCAATCACCAAGAGAATATTCTGTATCTATTTTACTCAGTATAAGCTTTAGCTGTTCAAGTGCCTGGTCTTTGGAATCTCGATCACTTGCGCCTGAATATGATTCTGCAGCCTCTTCAAACTCTTTAGACATTTGATTGTTGTTTAATTCGTTCAATTTCTTGCGAGCTGTATCAATTTCTGCCAAATAAATAGAATTATCAGAGTCTGACTGGACATGTTTATCGAGTTTGTTGATAATATCTTTATCCCAATTCAGATAAGGAATGTCTACGACAAAGCTATCAAGTGTTCCAGATTTTTCAGCATGAACAGTAATGTTTATTTCACTTCCAGCAGGGAGTAATGAGGGAATATCATCACCAGTTATGGTCATCTCATACACACGAGTGCAGAAAATCATTTTCAACTTTTTATGCTCTTTCTTCAGTTGTTCCACATCTTGGTTCGTCTGGAGGATTGGAATGATTATCTTGTCGGATGACATTCCTGGACGAATATCTTTATCTGTACAGAGTTTTATTTTGCCATTCTTGCCATACCCAGGTAGAGGCATGTTCTTCTTCAATCCCTCTAAGGGAGTGAAAACTACGTCATCGTCATCATCAGTTGTTGCAATACCTAAGTGTAGAGGTAACACAGCATCGCCAATACCATCGATTCCATGAATGATTGAAACAGAATTAGGTTCACAGTCGATTTTATCGCCGATAGAATTATAGCAATATATATTGAATACGTTTGTACTATCCGGTTTAAGTATTAAATCTACGATATCTCCAATCTCATTTATCTCAATCTTCCCAGAGCTAAATCCACCATCTGCACGCGAAAATTCCACATAAACAGAACTGTCTTGATATTCAAGGCTCTTGCTTTTTAAGAACTTGATGGCGCACGGTTCAGAATCCATGACAGAAGTACTTTTTACACTAATTTCAAGTTGAACCTTAGAACGATCCCTTCTACTGTCAATAATGTCTTCCGGAACGTCAATTGTGGAACCGTAAAGAGCCGCACCACAGGCAACGGCTGTCATAGGATCAATGCTTGTATCAACATTGGGAGTTACCTGCTCTCGTAGCATAGAGCGAAGGATAGGGGAATGAGTTGGACCACCAACCAAAATTAGTGCGCCAAGACTTTTACCATCAATATTGTTTTTTTCCAAAAGTTGTTTTGTAATGTCTATTGCTTTTTGGAAAATTGGTCGAGCTACTGGTTCTAAATCTGACTGTGAAATAGATAAGTCCAATTCGAACTCCGTACCGTCATCATCGGTTCCAAAGTCATCACCAAGGTCAGTCTGAAGGTCATAATTCTCATTAAATGACAATGAAATCTTGGCCTCTTCAGCTTTTGGTTTCCACATGTCAAGAAATGCCTCATTTTTAAGACAGTCATCTATAGTAAAATTACTGGATAGGTATGGAATAATAATTTGCTCAACAATAGCTTTATCAATATCCTTACCTCCAAGGTGGTTATTTCCTGCAGTATCTACTGCTTTCATTATACCGTCTTCTATTTTCATGAGAGCCGCATCGAAAGTACCGCCACCGAAGTCAAAAACAAGCCAGAACGCATTTTTCATCTTAGAACCTAGCCCATAAGCTACAGAAGCAGCAACAGGTTCTTGTATAAGTTCAAAATGATCAAAACCAGCAAGTTTTGCAGCACGCTTAGTTGCATCCTTCTGATTGTTATTGAACAATGCTGGAACTGTTATTACCGCTTCCTTGACATCTTCATCCAATATATAAGAGCGTAGTGTTTTTAAAACCTCTGCTGACAGCATTTCTGGGGTCATCTGTGCATTATCACCTTGTTTCTCAAGGTTGCTGCTGTACACAGTTTCATTGGTTCCCATAATTCTCTTGAACTCAATGAAAGTATTTTTCTTATAACCCGGCTTAACATATTGGTTAACAAGATCTTTCCCCATTTGAGTATATGCTTTCTGACCAACAGTAAAGCGGCCTTTAGGAGTTACATAAACGCATGAAGGTGTTGTATCTCCTCCTAACTCGCTTTTTTTAATAACAGCCTGACCATTTTCAAATTTTGCAATAGCAGAATTCGTGGTTCCCAGGTCAATACCATAAATGATTTTGTTACTTGCCATAATCTTTTGATATTTTTATTCGTTATATTCAACAACTACTTCTGCATGTTGTATTATCTTACCCATAAAAGAAACCTGTGGTTTAATAACTCTCTTGATTCGGCTTGTTCCTTCTTCCAGTTCTTCATTAAGTTCCATTGTCGCAACCATATTATCTCCTTCATGATATACTTTTCCTATCAAATCTGGAATGTCATATTGTTTACTGTTCAATGTCGTAATAATGGCTTTAGATCTGTTCTTTAATTGAGATACTCCTTTAACAGTTGGATCCATATGATTAAGATTTTGCTGAATCCTAGCCATTTCGTTAGCGACAGCAATAGCTAACGAATGATCAATTACCTCATGCTTTTCTTCTTTTTCTTTATTCAGTATTTTTCCTATTGTTTCTTCAATTGCATCTAAATATTTTAAGCTATTGTCTAATATGCCGTCTTTTAATCGAATTTGTTCAATATTAAGATCTTTAATCTTCTTGTCAAAGGAACTAAATGAATCAAGATGTTGATTTGTCTCTTTTTTGAAATAAATGAAAGAAACTATAGCGATTATTATTGCCAAGCCCCCAACTATACCTGTAATAAGAGACTTTTCATTAATTGAAGAAGTTAGCCTGTCATTTGCAGTAGACAATTCTTTTTTCGTTATGTTCATGTTTTGATCAACAGTTTTAGAAACATCGTCAATCTTAGTCGAATTAGAATTCACGATTAAAATAAGAGAGTCTATCAAAATCTTCTGAGAGTCAATTGTCCTATGCAATTCTTTGTTTCTTCTTTCATTCTCTGATTTAATTTGTTTCATCTCATGAGACAACTTCTCAACCTGAAATTGAATATCAGAATTATCAATTTGTATTTGTGCATTTATGCTCAGTGCTATACAAACAATGGTAACAATAAATAATATTTTCTTCATATCAACATTCCTTAATTATTATATAAAATGAAAATTATACTATCCCCAATAATACTAATTAGGAGTGCTATTAGTATACCTTGATTACCCACAAGCGCCCCTAAAACACATAGAAGCACGATATTGGAAACTAGGCAAATAACTAAACATTTGTTCTTTTCTTTCTTCTTTATAATGTCTTTGGCTTCGCTTACATACTTTCCATCTTTATACCGATCTATATATAAAGCATAATCTCCGTTTTTAGAACATGCAATCCAATAGTTTTCTTCTTCTATCGCATTTCGTTTCTCAATTTCTACTTTTGCTTCTTTATGATGAATTCCTCCAATTGAATATTTCTTTATATAACCTTCAAAATCTCCTTTTTGAGAATAAGACCTCCAATCTTCTTCATCAGCTTTATTCAGATCTGCTATTTTGGCTTTTGCCTGTGCTGAATATTTACCATTAGGGAATTGCTTCAAATAATTGCTCAGTCCAATTCGGCCTTTTGCTGTATTATATATTTCCGTTTCTGTTCTAAATACCATTGTTGGCCGCATGTAATTTACGTCCACATGGAGATTTTCCAAGTGTTTTTTTATTGTGGATCGATTGGGATAATACCTCTCAGATGCAAAATCTGATTCCTTATCTAATAAATCCATGTTAATAAATAATTGCCAACTATATTTTAATATCGTAACTAGATTCTTGTACTTTTCACGTAGTGCAGACTGTGAATATGGATTATATTGCGACGTTTTATGCAAATTGTCTATGTCATCAAAAATACTATTCACCTCTGCAATAATGTTAATTAGCGCGTTGGCTACAACTTCAGTTGAAATTGCCAAATATGATTTGTCATTTACTCCTAATATTTCTTTTGCCTCGCACAACAAAGGTATTGTTTTTGTCAGCAACTCATGTGAATGGGTCACTAAATCTGGTTTCAAAGAGAAAGCCGATATTTCATTTCTTATCCGAGTGAATAATTTGTATACAGATTCTGGTGGCAACTTCTCATATTTGGATTTTATCTGGGCCAAGCATTCATTTGTACGTTCTTTTAATGTCGTTCCGACAGCAATACTATTAGCAAAAGAACACAGGTTTAGACTCTGTCTTGTTGAATCATAGATAGATTCTCCACATTCTTTATAATAATCGATAGCACAGTTTAGCAATTCACGAGCTGTTTTATCAGCAATCTGTTGATATCTTATTTCATCCTTTCCAATCAAATCCTTCAACAAAGATAGTTGTTCTATTGCTATGGCATATAATTGGTAACCTTGTCTATATCTTTTTTTACCTTCAGATCTGCTGATAGATGAAGATTCTTTTATTGCATCAGATAGTTTCTCAATTGACTCTTTTGCCAGTACATTAGAAATGTATTTTCTGTCTTCCTCGGCAGATTTACGTGTCCAATCTATAAAAACATCTTTCCAGTTAACACTAGGAAACTCGGCTAAAAGAGTATCAATGTACAAATGTGCAAGTTCTTCTTCTGAAATCACAAAATTGTCACCACAAACAGCCTTAACAAAATCAGATCTCAGACTATCATTGTGTATTACCTTGGCAATCGTTCTGACAGCAGTTTCGTCATGCCCAAAATGAAAAAACGAGACACCCTGGTCAATCAAAGATAATGCATCTTCGTTTTTGAAAAGTTCATTATGATATGGAACGTATTCGTCGCCTTCACTTGATACCATTCCAACAAAGGGCTTGACATTAGTGTACCAAAAAAGAGCATACTTTAATTTATCTATTGGCTGATTAATTGAAGCCAGAGATTTCTCTACAAGTTCTTGTGACCTACTCACAGTGTACAATTTCTTGCTTTTGACTTCATATAAGCCCTTAAGGGGCAAATTTTCAGCCTCTATCTTTTCTATAGAATCTATTAATTCTTGGTGTTTACTTATTTCTGTTATACTGTTTTCATCATAAGATGTATAAAATGGTTCTTTTTTCAATTGTTCTATCTTCTCTTCATTACCTTTTATCTTATGATAAACATCGTCAATTGATTGTGAATCATCATCTTGTATTTCTTCTATGTTCTCTATTTCAAACTGCGATTCATAGGTCCATCCTAATATCTTGTCAACAGGAAATGTAACGTTCTTACCAATTCTTAGGAAAGCATCTAGTCTTGATTTGTTTGCTGCGATATCACGAGCCGAGGAATTGGAATAGACACCAAGAATTAGGAAGGGATTATTATAGATAAAGGGAGAAGATAAATTTCTATTATCTCTGTGCTCATCATATTTCAACCGTAGTTTCGCTAAACGTGTAATTGCTCTTTCATGTCCTTGTTTTGCAGATTTCTCATACCAATATGCAGCTTCTTTGTAATTCATCTTAACTCCCTTGCCTTCTTCGTACAATATGGCCACATTACATTGAGCATAGTCATTACCTTGTTTTGCGGATTTTAGATACCAATAGAATGCAAGATGATAGTTTGTTTCTACTCCTTGCCCATTTTGATATTTGCTCCCCAAGTTATTTTGGGCTAGTTTTGCTCCTTGCTCTGCAGCTTTTGTATACCATTCAACTGCCTTGTAGTAATCTTTTACAACTCCATAGCCATAATCATAAAAGATACCAACAGACTCTTGAGCATTAGAATATCCTTGCTCTGCAGATTTCATGTACCACTCGAAAGCCTTTGTCAAGGACTTTTCAACCCCCAATCCATAACGATATAATATACCCAGATTTGATTGGGCATAACAATTTCCTTGTTCTGCAGATTTCTCATACCATTCTTTGGCCTTAGCATAATCTCTCTGAACACCATTAGCATTGTGATAAGCACACCCAAGTGAATTTTGGGCATCTGGATCTCCAGCTAATGCTTTTCTTGTAAGCTCTTCTATTTTTTCTGGCGTATTCATATTGGCCTTTTTCCTAAGCTCTTCTAATTTTTCTGTTATGCTCATACTGCCATGCTTTTAATTAAACATTTCTTCGGGACTTGCGTATTGCAAAGTCAGATTGCCATTTTGAACGGGATATAAAGTGTACTCACCATAAGCATAGCTACTTTCTGTAGAGTAGAGTTGTACGGGACCATCTTTCTGATTGCTTTCATAAGAAACAAAACCTCCAGTCATGTTCCCCTTCACCTTATTAGGATTCCATCCTTTTCCTGAATAGAAATAGATATAGAAATCACCATCAGGCAAGTATAGAGTAGCCTTTTCTCCTCCTCTAATATAAACATGATTGATATATCTTGAATTAGAGGATCTTCTGACAATTACAATATAATCACTATTTCCTGAGGTCTTGAAAGTTAAATAGTTCCTACCTGTTTGAGCCTTGCCAAAATAAGACGAGTAAGGCTTTGCCCCCGTTTTTAACCTATTGTTACCATACAATTCTTCCTCTGAAGGCTCGCTCTTCTGAATTGGCTCCACATACGTTTCCTCTTCAATGGTATTGTCATTAGTGCCATATGATGATTCATCTTTGCTGTAAGCAGACTCAGAATTAGTCACTGCATCTTGTTCAGAGAGCCTAATACTTGTTGTCTCTTGGGGTGGAGTACTACTCTTTTCTTGGCTGGCTAATGGACTTTCATGGTGCCCACTATTATTGAAAGCAAATATTACAATACCTATTAGAAATACTAATAGCATGAAATAGCCTATTATGTATGCGGGCTTCCGTTGTTTTTTCTTTATTGCATTCTTTGCAAGTTCTGAATACATGCCATTAGGGAACTTCCTTAAATACTCTTGGAAATCAGATATGCTTATACATTTATTATATATTTCAAACTCCATTTTTGAACGAATTTCTGATGAATATTTCCCATTAGGATATTGCTTCATATATCGTTCGTAATCGTTTGTCTCCTTCGCTACATTATATATATGCTCTTCTATTTTGTCTTGTGCCTCTTGAATATGATTTCCATTTGGATTGTTTATAATATACAAATTGAAATCTGTTGGGGTCTTACACTGTTTGAATAAGAGATAGTCAATTTTACGCTCAGCCAATTTTCTATATTGTCCATCCTTATACTCTTGAAGATATTGCTTAAAATCATCTATTGTTTTACAATGAGTATATGCTATAGAATCAATGCGTCTTAAAGCTTCATCCTTTTGAGGGTGATTTGGATAAAGGCGTAAGAAAGTTCTATAGTCATATAAAGTAACTTGATTACCAATTGTCGAGCTAAATAATAACTTGTTTAATTCGCTAAGGACCTTGCTGTCGTTATGGCTATTTGGGTATGATTCTTTATACCGTAACAGATTCTTTACCGTTATTATCTGAGGATATGCATCATCCTCAAATTTCCAAATTCTTCGCATCGCTTCTTTAAAATGCACAGAATCTGGATTTTGACGGCAGAACTCTATAAGAGAATTATAATCGGAGCATTTTCTGTATGAATCATCTTCTGTTTCCATAGAGATGTCTGCAGTAATATCATCATAAATAACATGCTCTTTATCTAGTTTCTTCTTTATTTCCTCTTCATTAGTTTTTAACTTCCCATTGAGAAAATACGGAGCAAGATCCAGTTCGGATAAGTTAAGATGTAATTTCCATGCCAGCTTTAGAGCATTAATATACTCATCGTAAGACTCTTGACTAATTGAACGTCTTCTTTCTAGAAAATCTATTTCCGAATCACTATTATATATGGCGTTATCCGCTATCTTGGTCGATATGGATATGTAGTATTCATGGGTCTTTCCAAGTGTATTCTTTATTGCTAATAATTGTGGTATACAATTCTTAACTAATAAAAGAGACCACCTAATCTTATCAGGCTTTTGACAATATGATTGAATTTCTTTTCTAATTTCAGATGCTTCTTTACTAACTTCTTTAGGAGGTAATTGTTTAGCATCTTCCTCCAATTCTTTAATAAATGCCTGTACTTTGTCAAGGGTTTCACTATTGCTTGCATAGATTAAAGCGTGTTTCGCCATCTGCATCGTAGGTAAGACAGATTGTTCGTTATCGCATTTTGCATAGAGATAGTATATCTTACACTCGCGAATTAATTCTTCACTTAACTTGTCTAAGACGAGTTGTGCTTCTGCCGATTTTTCTCCATGCTCTTCAAGTGGTTCAAATGTGCGAATGTACGGAATAGACTTCTTAAACAGAGTCTGGGCATGAGAGAGCATGTCGCTATCTGGTATATTTAGACTTCCTTCTGCTTTCTCTATTTCTTTTCTAATTTTGTCCAATGCGATTTTTTCAAAAACCGCCTTTATAAACGACAAAACAGGTTTTTTATGTGATGATTTTAGAAATAGTGGCCACCAATCTATTTCATACGACTCAGTTAGTTTTACGATGAAACTGCGGATAAGATCTTTATTAGTTATTTGCTTCTTTGATAAATCGTGCTCTTCCCTGAATATGTCAAGAAGAGTTCGGGACTCGATCACTATGGTATAATATTGAGCTGCAGCTTCGTAATCTTCATATGTCAATGATAGTACGGCTGCATTAAGTAAGCCAGAGTACTCCATTGTGTCCTTTTGTTCCTTAATTGTCTTAGAGAGTTGACTCGTAGACAATTTCTTCACCGTTTCTGTCGTGAAGGTTGAATTACGATGTAGCCAGAACAAAGAAATAATAGCCTCTTCATTCTTAACAGACAACTCAGCATTAGCAGCCTCTACATTATTTGAAGAACGATCAATGGTGCCAAAGACACCGACAGCATCTGTATCAAATACAATTTCTTTGTTGATTTTTGAGTACGCGCGTATCTTACCTATATTTGCCGTCCTAGTCTTGATAGGGTCATTGGCAAATACACCAAGAATTCTAAATGGATTACGCGATACTATATCCATAGTAAAAAGCTAATGAGAGAATTGTCTGTTTACGTCTGATTCTACTAGCAAATCTTTGATATCAACTTCAAGGAGACGAGCTATTTCCAGAAATGTCTCTATGCTGGGCTGTGTGGTATTGGTACACCATTTCGAGACTGTTGCAGGGTCT
>Ga0326513_10002498_pt1 | contig 13605 bp, 6 predicted proteins | sample 2_2465_0518_D_FD_203654 | JGI IMG/M metagenome (GOLD analysis project Ga0326513, IMG submission 203654) | Bovine rumen microbial communities from UC Davis, California, United States - 2_2465_0518 | ecosystem: Host-associated > Mammals > Digestive system > Stomach > Rumen | place: USA: California...
AGAAATGCTATTTACTTAACTTCTACCAATGTCGGCACAAAGGGTTCAGCGACGGTGCCGAGGTGGGCGTCGTTGGCGAAGGTGAAGGCATCCTTCGCCTCGAAGAAGTTCTTGTAGTGCGCGGAGTAGTAGCGGAGTGTGACGGCGCCTTCCGTTCCTGCTATATACAGGAAGAACAATCCTTCCTTAGGTGAAGCAACACCGAGGCAGGTTTCGCCGTTGAAGGCGGCTAACAAATCATTGTCGTTCAGTTGCCAATCGGAAGCCTTTTCAGGGTACTGTGCCTTCATATCCACCTTGACCACAGCGGTCATTGACGAGGTCATGTCGCCCGCTTCAGGTGCCGTCCACGTAGGACGCGCTTGGTCCGAAACAAATGTTTCCGGTTCGTCTTTCTTGCAGCCTGCTGCCAGAAGCAGCAAACCGCAAGAAACGATTATCCATAATTTCTTAGTCATATTTGTTGAATTATTATTTAAGTTTCTTTCCCGTAACATCATATTTCTCATTGTTGCGAATTATTACTACATGGTCATTTTCGATAATCTTATACGGACAGTTATCGCCGGGTTTGAGGATGACCGGCACCTTGAGCGAGCCATGGTGAGCATCTGCTACATAGCTAATCGGCATCTCACTCATTAACGGCGTACCGTCTTCGGTCTCGAAGCGGAGTTCGCCAGCGTAGTCGCTTTGGATGGTCAGGAAGTAGAGGCTGTCTATCTTCGTCGCTACACCAACTAATTCATCACCGATGTAAGCATTCACCTTTGTACATTGTACCTTGTCACTTTGTACTTTCGCTATCATCGTCATGTTAGTTGCCGCGTTTCCATGGAAAGCCGGTGCTTGCTTCGGAGCGTTAGCAGCTTTATTGTAGAAGTTGATAGTGACAGAGTCGGCACCCATGCGGCGGAAGAGATATCCTTCTCCCGGACGGAAGGCGGTGAGGTCACCTACCCATTTCTTATCGGCAGAGAAGTACGCGAAGCGGTCGTGTGCCTTGATCAGGTCACCCACAGACGCATGATCGTAATAGTCTGCTAAAGCCTCTGTGACAGGTGTCGATTGGTTGAGCAGACATGGGAGCGGACTCCATTGTCCGTTTCCGCGGAGCGTGACATGCATGTCTTTCTGCTCCAAAGGATCACCGCCGATGCGCAGGATATTACCGTTCTTGGCATATACCATGTACATCTGCTGATAGTCGAAGGCGGTGAGCGTACCCATAAACGCATCTTTCACTTCCGAATAGGTGCAGAACTGCTGTGAAGCGGGGTTCTTGATGAGGTCCCCTTCCGCCCAAGGTCCTTCAGCAGACATGTGGTCATTGATGAGCGTCGAATCCGGCAGGAGATTCAGGTTGAACGATATCCAGTTCCATCCGGTATTGAGCGCGATGTTCTGCGTCTGAGAACCGGAGGTTGTGAAGACGAGCGGTGTCGGATCACCACAACCATAGACGGCACCATGTGCGAAGGTAATCTTGCGACTCGGAGCGAGTTCAAGTATCTTGCCGGTTGATGCTTGCCAGAGTTGGAAGCGTATCTCCTTTTGATTCATGGCTTCGTTGCCGTGAACAGTCAGGAAGACTTCGGTCTTGCTGGTCAGTGCATCGAAGGCGATGTTCGCCATGCCAACGCACTCGTTACGATAGAGGGCAATGACCTTGTCGTTGGCATCCGTATCGTAAATATTGCCAATCTTCACTTCACCGCATACGGACATATTAAGCGGATAGTTGTTCTTGTCCACCTCGTCGTACGGGCAGATAGCGGTTACGGTATATTCCACCAGCAGCGGTTCGCTCAGTCCGTTCTCGTCGGTGAGATAGATATAGTCGGAATAAACACCCGGCGGCAGCTGTGCATCGAACGTGAAGCGGACGGTCTTGCTGCTGATGGCATTGATAGCGCCGTACGCTTCGCTGACCGTGAGCCAATCCGGCAGGGACTCGATGACGAACTGATGCCGGAGTCCGGTCTGGTTGTAGAAGACGAAGTCAACATTATAGTCAGGCTCGGATGCCGGGTTTCCGGTGATTGGGTATAATGCCTCGAATGTCAATTCGTTATTGTACCACTTGAGGGCATTGCGATCAACCGTAGCCATCCACATTACAGGCGACGGCATCGGGTTGCCGTTGAGGTCCTCTACATCGCGCACAGTCACGAGAACAGGTTGATGGTTGATTTCGTAGTCCGCCATGTTGAGGTTGACAAGCAGTTCCTCGTTGTTATACGTCCAGTTGAACTTCAGCTTGCTGAGCAGACCGATGCCGCTGACCGGAGCGTAGCTTGCCTTATCGGCCATGCTTTCGACTTTCGACTTTTGACTTTCGACTACCAAAGGCACCACTTTGTCCACTATGTTACCGTTTGCATCTTTGAAGATACGCTGGTCATTGACGGAGAAGACGAGTTCGAGTACACCGTTGGGGTTCTGGATCTGCTCTTCGAACGGCAGGTAGGCCATCAGTCCCATCTCATCGCCCACCGGTTTGCGGTTGCCGAACTCGGAGATGAAGGTCTTGGGCAGTGCTTGCTCGAAGACGATGAACTCGTCGATGTTTCCTTCAAAGCCGTCGCCACCGAAGTACATATCGCCGGCTATACCTGTCAGACTGTCCGCAGCAAAAGTGACTGTCAGTTGGTTGTCCAGATAGACGGCGATGTTGTTATACGTGCGGTTAACAACAAGCACGAGGTGATGCCAAGTTCCATTTATGATTTGACGATTTACGATTGACGACTGATCTCCGTAGTAGAAGATGAGTTTGCCTTCTTCGAGGGCGAAGCGTTTGTCGCCGGCACGGAAGATCGTACCATTGCTGCTCGTCGGGCGGAACCATAACAAGTAGGTGGCGTCGTATGCGGCAGAGCGGGACAGTTTGTTGCGTTCAAGCGTTACGGTGTCGTTCTTGGTGAGGGCGAGCGAGATACCCTTCGGCAGGTTCCACGAAGCATTGTGCATCGTTAGCGTAGCACCGGAAGCACGGTCACGCAGTGTTGAGCCGGTGCCTTCGTTCATGCGGTAGTAAGCCATCAGTTCGCGTTCGTAACCGGTGAGGTAACGCTGGTTGGTAACGGTGATCTCTTCCTGCGTTAGGGCTTTGGTCCAGATACGGGTTTCCAGGATGTTACCCTCCAAACCGCGACCGAAGATGAGGGGAGCAGTTATGGGTGACGGGTTACCGGTTATGATTGACTGCGTTGCCGTTATATCCAGTGTACCGGCGTAGAAGCGGACAGCGCTGGAGTCGTTGTTGTAGGTAACAGCGACGCGTGTGAACTCGAGCATCTTATCCGTCAGCGGTTTGGAATAGACGGTCTGCGACTCGCTCTTAAGGAAGAGGCGGTTGTCCGCTGTGCGACCGAAGGTGATACCTTTACCGTCAAGACCGTGCTCGAAGAAGGTGACCGCGGCATTCGGGTCGGTCGGTTTAACCATCAGGTCGATGGTGAAGGAGCGGTTGGCGAGACTGCGGTTGACCATCGAAGCGGCGTATGAGTCGGCTGTGCCGTCGAAATGCGGCGAAGCGTCGGTAGTCGGACTGGTCTCATTGGTGATACCGATGAGTTGGAAGTTATTATCCTCGTCCAGCCAGTTACCGGCTATCGGTTCGCTGAAGCGCAGCTTGAGATGATCGCCAATACCTAAGATACTGTTGGCAGGTTCAGGACTGCCGAACACTACCGGCGGACGGGTATCCTTGACACCACTCATCACAGGCGAAGCTTTCGTGACAAAGCCCGAGCCGAAGCGGCAGAAAGTGACGGCACGCAGGTCGTAGTTGAGTTCCTTCGGGTCGCGCTCGCCATAGAAACGGAACGGTACGATACGTCCGTTCTCGATCATGGCTTTGTTGCCCGAAGCGAGGTTGTACAGGCTGTCGTCGGCATAGAACGAACACTGATTCACCCATGCGTCATCGCTCTCCGTGGAGAGTTTGTACTGGAACTCGATATGGTCGAAGTTCTTATGGTGAATATCAAATCCGTCAATCTCAACAGGCAGGTAATAGCCGATAGAGTCATGCGGCGAGAGGGTATTCATGATCCAGTTCTGTCGTGGCGATGTGATCTCTACCGGGCTCGATACCGGCAGGAAATGCACGGAGAAATTGAGGTTCGCAAACGTGATCGGACAGTCCGCAAGACCGAGGTTGAGCGTCAGGTTCTCGTAGTCATCTACCGTTCCGCGCTCCACCTCCAGGGTCTTGGTGACAGGCACGCCCGGCGTGAGGAAGAAGCCTATCGACTGCGTGAGCGGCTGACCGTCCATGGTGATACGTGCGCCGTTGGGGTTGGAGTTCGGATTGATGGACAGGTCGAACTGGTTACCCATAGCGGCACGGCCGGTCTGGAGCGAGGAGTTGTTCATCAGCGTCACATGGAAGACGGCGCGTTTATCCGGCATGACGGCACTCTGCTCGTAGGTATCGATCGTCATTTCGGGCTTGCATACCCACTGGGTCTCATTGCTGATGACCGTTCCGGGGTTGTAGAATGTCGTTTTCTGTTCGTCCTCATGCGGGCAGTAGGTCGAACCGGCTACGGTATAGAACACATACGAGCCGTAGAGCAGGTCCGGATCATTGCTCGGTACACCCACCTTGTCACGTGTCACTGCCGTGGTGTCGCGCCAAACGCTGTCGGTGCGAGCACGATAGACAGCTACGGTCAGGTCACCCATGTTATCCGAATTGAGCGAGAAACCGCAGTTCTTCGTGACGGTCTTGGCATGGTTCTTGTCGTAATTAGGCATATAATACGTAGTGGGTTCGATATTGAACATGAACTTCGACGCGTTGGTCTGCGAACCCATCTCCTGTATCTGGTTCTCTCTGGTGCGAGTTTGATCGCCCGGATCGTCCTGGATCTGCGATATATCCCCTATCTTATCCAATGCCGACTCCACCGTCTCGCCTATCTTATCCTTACCCATCGTACCGAAGAAATTGGCGATGCTCTGCCAGCTGGACGCTAATTGCGAAGCAGCTAACGTAGCGCTGGAGGCTTGCTGCTGACCCCACAGTTTGGCGGACTGCGGCAGTTCGTTGTAGGCTGCGGTGGAAGCATATACATCGGAATGTGTGAAGCTGGCTCCGGCACTGATAGAATAGGTGCCTACCTCCGTACTCGAACCCGCCATACGGGCGTGTACTTTCTCCTTCTCGTTGCCGTAGAGTATAGCTATCCACTGGTATATCATGTTATCCAGCGCAGCAATACGGTTGGTATAGACTTGGTCGTTATCCGGACAGATCATCTTGTACGAACCTTTCTTGATGGAATCGGTAGCAGCCGTCCGGTCGGCGTTGCCGATATTCCAATAGACGGGTTCTTCCGTAGCGTTCGCATAAGCCTGTGCCTCCGCCGAGTCAGCGAAGTTCATCAGCAGGTTGCTGCGCTCGATAGCCAGTTTCGGAATGATACTATTGATCACGTAGTCCTGCGTGTAGGCGAAAGTATTGTTGACCTTCGATCCTAAGGCAGTCTTTTGTCCGGTGACAAGGTAATACTGCTTCCCGTCAGCGGCCGCACCCGAACCGAGCACCTTCATGATGCCGGCGTTGATAGCCGGTTGACGCACCTGGAAGAGGCTGTCGGAGATGACGGCTACGGCGTTGAACCGACCGGCCAACTGACTGATAGTCGTTCCGTAGAACACATCGGCGGGGGCACCTACATCCTGCGGCATCATACCCGGAGAAGTGGAGATACGGTTGTCGGTAGTGACGGTGTAGTTGTACATATATCCCCAACTCCAGTCATGGCTGATAGGAATAGGGATGGAGAGCAGACGCGAGGTCTCGAAATTCGAACCCAGGTACGTACCGGCTCCTTGAGGAGCGGATACGGTACCTATATTCTGCGTCACCTTGACACCCTTCATCAGCGTGATATCTACGCCCATGTTCCAATAGAAACTCTCGCTATAGCCGAATGTGTATGTCGAACCGGCATCTACCCAGGCTGTCGAACCCATACCGGCAGGGTCACGGATGATATCGAGCAGTACGATGGAACTCTCTGTATCGGTGAGGTTACCGCTCTCGAAGTCCACACCGCTGACGAAGGCGCTGAAGACGGTGGTCTCTACGGCCGTTCCTTCTGTTTTGAGCAGTGTGCTGACGTTGCGTAGGGCATTCGTGCCGCTGTTGTTGACGTCTATCTGATCTACCGTAAGCCATACAGCGCGGTTCTCACCTTTCTCGTCGAGCGCGAACTGCAGCGTGTCCATCTGGCTATGCAGACCATTATGGATAGTCACTTCGCCGCCGCGTTGTGCCACGCGATCGACGACGCCGCCGTTGCGGTTGTTGTTATAGAAATACTCTTCATACGCCCGTGCCACGAACTGGTACTTACGTCCGCTGAGGAAGACAGGATAGCCCATCAGATAGTTAACCGTTCCGTTCTCTTGCACCGTGTACATTGCCACTTTGTCGCTCTGCGAACGGATCGAACTGAACTCCATCTCTGCCTCACCATAGCCCTTACGCTCGATGCCGTAGAGGATCTGCGACAGGCCTACCACTACGGGGTTGTGATAGATGCGGTCATATACGGCGTTGTAGGAGGTGGCGAATTGCTTATTGCTGTTCGTATGGGTCGCCAGCGTATCATGGATAATAGTCAGCGGTGCGTTCGTCAGGTCGAAAGTCTCAGCGCCTTGACCGGCGGCAAAGAGCGTCGCGTAACCCGTAGCTGTGGCTTGTACCACTTTGTATTTCGTCGGGAACAGATCCACGGCGTATTCACCCGTCCTGGGGTCGGGCTGGAGAATGATACGTTTCTTCTCGAAGAGGGTGTTGGTCACTACCTGTTTAGCGTTGATATCCGTATAGGAAACCTGCTGCTGCATCGTATCACGCGACAGATCATCGGGGTCGTGCACGAGTTGGGCGGTGTTGTCGCCTTCCAATTGGAGCACCAGTTGCAGGTTGTCACCGAGGTTGTTCTTGCCCAAACCTAAGCCGTGCTGCAGGTCACGCTGGTCGTTACCTCCGGCTACGCGGCCGACGAGACGTACCTTGGTCTGGTCGTAGAACCGTACACCGTCTAAGGGCTTGGTCAATGCAAAAGTATCTTTTCCTTGCTCCACATGCAGGATACCGTCACCTTCGAAGCTGTGCCCGGGCTTGAATACCTGCAGTTTGCAAGGCTGGCTGAGCGGCAGCACGAGTTCGAAATTACCGTCCGTACCGGTGGTGACAGGTGTGTTGTCGCGACGAACAGTATCGCCGTTCAAGAGGAACATCGCACCCGGCACAGGTATCGTACTCAGTTTATAGAGCACACGGCCGGAGAGGCGTGTGGAGGACGTGTTTACGAAGTCTATCACACTGCCAACAGCCTCAGCTACTGTCAGCGAGACGGTAGCCGAGACGGCAGAGGTGTTGTTATACGAGAATTTTCCGTATTGCGAAGTCGGAATGATTGCGAAGTCCGTTCCGGTCGCACCATCGTAGGTCAGGCTGTCGAAGCGATAGAAACCGCTGGCATTGGTGATCATGCTATCCAGCACGTTGCCTGCTGCGTCCTGCAACACCACTTTGACGCCTGCCATACCACTATTGTCCGTCACGCGGATAGTACCCGAGATCTCGCCGTAAGGCGTACGCCAACCTTCCGTAGTAGCAGCGTTGGACGTGCTCTTGCCGTTGCAGGAGTAACTGGTCGCCACCGTGTAGTCGTAGTGCACATTGGGAAGAGCTGTGCGGTCGAAATAATCGGTGTTATCACCACGATAGAGCGTATCCGGACTGGCGTCACTGCCTTTCTTGACACGCGTCAGTACGTAACTGTCCACCGCTTCGCTATTCACCTGCCAGCGCAGCAGCACGCCGTTCTTCATCGCCGTCGAGGCATCGCCCTTCGTAGCCGTGAAGCGGGTGATGGTAGCCGACTCGTCAAAATAGAGATCCGGACCACTGATGGTCTTCGGCTGCAGTTGCAATGAGTCGAACACATGCAGATCGGCTTCGCTCTGGTCAATGCGTACGTTGTACGAATAGTGCGAGCAAGCACGGTCGGCTACATCGCTGAACGTAGCTATCCACGAGCCATCCTCCTGACGACGGATACTGTCGGGCGGAACGATGAACTCCATCTCTTGCCCCGTCTCCTGTATCGTACGCGTCACAACCAGCTTCGCCGAGTTGTCCCACATTGCCTTGGCGCCTTGGTACTCCTGCTGGTACTTAGCAGTAAGCAACGGTTTAAGGCTGTCAATCAAGTATTGTTGAAGTGCCGGAGTATAGGGATAAGAGGCCATTTTTGAACTCTCTTCTACGAATCCGTACCAACCTCTACTATCTTTTTCTATCCTATATTGGGTGTCATGATTAAGATAAATAGTCAAATGTTGGTTCCAGCCATCATCGAAGTACAATTCGGTACCTTTGGGCACTTTAAATTCTTGGTCTCCACTAAAGTATCCATACCTTTTTATGAACTTCATATCGGGTGCGCGCAAACTATAGCGGGGAGCAAACCAGCTCTCAGAGGGACGACCGGGATAGTCAATGATTCGAAAAATCACGGAGTCCTCAAACGTTTCCCATTTTTTCAGCTGCAGCGTATAGGCATCATCGTCGAAAGAGGCGGGAGGCGTACTACTGTTCTCTATCTTAAAGCGGAAATTAACCTTATGATTGTTCTCAAAGTCCGCATCCTTGGCATAGTTATCCTGCGTAGCAGCAAGCGGAGCCAGATAGTTGGCGTTTTGCAGCATTGTTGTTTTCACCAACTCGTTATTCCATCCCCAAACAGATGCAGACGCACGGCGGATACGGTAATACACCGGTACAGAAGATACTTGTACTTTTTCGTTGGTAAGCTCAACATCGATGCTGTACTTGGCGTTTCCATTCTGGTCATAGATGACATGGCTCTCATTCGGTGTATAGGTCGCATGATAATCGAACGTTTCCGTTTGTCCATGGGCATTTCCCGTCCAAGTGCTGCGGTTGTTGTCCACAAACTTGTAAGTACCCTTGTTGCGGGTCATGTTGGTAACTGTTACTTGCTGTGCGTCCGAGAAATCGGATTTCAGCGCCCGCTGGATCTCGAACATATCACCGTCCAGCAAATCGGCTAGTTGCGGGTTCTTGATATTCCAGGTCAGCACATGGTTGCCGGTATAGGTATCCGTATTATCCGTCTCAGCCGTTGCCGTAAAATCATAGATACGATGGTAAGGCAGAATATTGACCGTATTGGAATTGAGTTGCACGCGCTCATGGGTCGTCGCATTGCGCTCCAAATCAAACTTAGCCGAGAAAGCCGGCTGCACGGTGTCGGTTGTCTCCACATAGATCATACCCGAACGCTCCTTTACCGGGATCAGTTTGCTTGAATTCAACGAACTATAGTAGCCATACACGTTCTGGAACGTCATATACGGCACTGCCGCTGCACCAAAGCCTGCTGCTGCACCCGACTCGCTCACCGTATAGAGGAACGGAGTCATCAGCTGCGGAGCTACCATGTTATCGTTGCTGGTGAAGTTCTGACCGCTGTTGTCGAAATGCCAGTCGAAGGTGTAGGACTGGTTGTTGTCCTTCGGGTCGGCTTGGTTGCGGTAGAGATAGACCTTCAGGTTGATACGGAACTTCTTTTGGTTCAACTCCGTAGGAGGATACCAGTCGAACTCGAGCTTCGTCACATGGTCGCAACCGTCGTCCTCTACGGTACGAATGAGCATCTTACCCGAACTTTCACCTTCGTTAACCACCTCGTTGATACCGCTGTAGGTAGAGGTGACGATGGCTTTACCTTTCTTCATCTCCACATAAGCCGAGCCTTTGCCACCGGAGTAATCTTTGTTCTCCGAATCATCGGCACTGCGCTTGGAATACGCCTTGGCTATCGTTACTGTTCCACTCTCGGAGACACCATTCTTTGTGATGTTGTCGATGTAGATGTAACTCGTCTTGTGCACATAGTAGTCATTACCCTTGCCATAGGCATAGACGGGCACTACAAAGTGAATCACATCCTGCCCGGTGGCCATCACCGAGTAGTGGTTCTGCTTCTCCAGGTAGTCATTCGCCTTCAGAGGTGATGATTGCAAAATGAAGAGTGCCAGGACCATCATCCCCGCCACTCTCAAGCCACTCTCGCGCCACTGTGCGAGTTGCTTGATAAAAAGATTAAGTTTGTTTTCCATATATGTGTTGTTTTTTATTTCCTGTCAATCTTATAGGGTTGCTATTCCCATACAGGAACGAAAGGTTCGGCGACGGTGCCGAGGTGGGCATCGTTGGCGAAGGTGAAGGCATCCTTCGCCTCGAAGAAGTTCTTGTAGTGCGCGGAGTAGTAGCGGAGTGTGACGGCGCCTTCCGTTCCTGCTATATACAGGAAGAACAATCCTTCCTTAGGTGAAGCAACACCGAGGCAGGTTTCGCCGTTGAAGGCGGCAAGCAAATCATTGTCGTTCAGTTGCCAATCGGAAGCCTTTTCAGGGTACTGTGCCTTCAGATCCACCTTGACCACAGCGGTCATTGACGAGGTCATATCGCCCGCTTCAGGCGCCGTCCAAACAGGACGCGCTTGGTCTGAAATAAATGTTTCCGGTTCGTCTTTCTTGCAGCCAACTAAAGTACAAAGGGACAAAGTACAAAGTAAAAAGATATACAAATGTTTTTTCATATTCTTGTTGTTTTTATGGGTCACCAGGCATCTACTTGATTTGCGCCATTATTGTCAATGTGCATGTTATTGTTTCCACTGGTGCTGAGAATGGAAACAGACGGAAGTACAGGCAGCACTTCTACACGGGGTGAAATATACTTTCTCATAACTTCTGACCATTTATGGAGTATTTCTCTCCGTTGCGAATAATGATTAACTGACCGTCGCGCAGCACTTTTTCGGCAGCCTCACCCCGTCCCTCTCCTAAAAGCGAGGGGGATTCTATTCCTGTTGGTGTGGAGTTGATGCGCAGCGCAGCCGGCATACCGCGATAAAGCGGTGCCGATGACGGACTGCTTGTATTCACATGGAAATACGCACGGAAGCCCAGCATGCTGGAATCATCGTCCTCAGCCGGCCAATAAAGTGTATTATTGCCTTTCAGAAAGAGATTGCTATGGTTGGCATCATCGTCGATATGCGTTCTGCCATAGAAACCGATGTATCTCACATCGTCCGTTCCTGCCTCATCCGCTGATTGGTCTGCATCCCATGTGATGTCGGTGAATGTCATTCGGTTAAGTACCGCACCAGTGTTATCCCATTGGATGAGGTACGGCGTACCGGCAGTCATGGTGTTGGATGTCACCTTCTCGATGTCAAGCACCAGCGTACCGTCTTCGACCGTAGCGGAAGAGAACGAATAGACCTCCACGTTGTCTCCTCCGAGAGGCGATGCAGCGATGTCCAGCACGTTGAACGGCAGTGTCAGGGTGTTGAAACAACCTGCTTTGCGCAGCGTACGGAAGATGTCGATGGTGGTTTTGGGAGTACCACTGCTGAATTCTGTTATCTTACCTGTTGTAACCAACTGCTCATCGTACTCGTCGAGATGGCAGAACTGGAACTTTTCTTCATAAAAACTCCAACCTGTTGTGGATTTGTAATTAAGTTTCGACACGCAGAAGACCAGATCATCCGCGCAGCCGACGAATATATTTCCCGACGGATCGAGTGTCGGCGGCGTTTGCGGACGACAATACACCCGATGAAGACTACTACACCCATTGAAAGCATAGTTTCCGATACTTGTTATCGAAGGAGGAAGAATCACCTCCGTAAGTGCCGTACAGCCATAGAAGGCGTAGGAACTGATTTCCGTCACATTGTCCGGGATGAGCACATCCGTAAAGTCCGTACGGTCCTTGAATGCCTGCGAATAAATCGTAGCACTTACTGTCGGATCAGGCGAGGTGAGCACGAGCGTAGTACCGCTCAGTTCATACTCCAGATTCATGCCGCAGGGCGTTCCTGCAAGGGCTATGCCTGCCGCCCCGATGAGCAGGGCGGCAAGCAGCAGTTTATTGAAGTTTTTTACCTGTAACATCATATTTCTCATTGTTTCTGATAATTACTACATGGTTATCCTCGATAATCTTGTACGGACGGTTATCGCCGGGACGCAGGATGACCGGAGCCTTGAGCAAGCCGTGGTGCGCGTCGGAAACATAGGAGATTGGCATCTCACTCGTTAACGGTGTACCTTCTTCGGTCTCAAAACGGAGCGTACCGGCTGCATCGGACGAAACCGTCAGGAAATACAGGCTGTCTATCTTCGTGGCTACGCCAACGAGTTCGTCGTCGATGTAAGCATTCACCTTTGTACATTGTACATCGTCACTCGCAACTTGACAGATCATCGTCATGTTGGTAGCAGCATTGCCGCTGAACTTCGGTGCGTGTTGCGGAACTGCATTAGTGACCTTGTTGAAGAACTTGATCTCCACATCGCCCTGTCCCATGCGGCGGAAGAGGTATCCTTCACCCGGGTAGAGTGCGGTGAGGTCGCCGACCCATTTCTTGTCAGACGAGAAGACGGCGAACCGGTCATGACTCTTCAGCAGGTCGCCTACTGTAGCATGGTCGTAGTAGTCTGCCATAGCTTCTGTAATCGGTGTGCTCTGGTTGAGCAGACATGGCATCGGGCTCCATTGACCATTGCCGCGCAGCGTCACGTGCATCGAGTCTTCCGGCAGTCGGTTGCCACCGAGCCGCAAGGTGTTGCTTGAGGCGGCATAAACCATATATACCTGCGTATAATCCCACGCGGAGAGTGTACCCATGTACATATCCATCGTTTCGGAATAGGTGCTGAACTGCATCGTCGCGGGGTTTTTGATGATGTCGCCTTCTTTCCACGGTTCAGCCGCCGTCATGACGCTGTTGAGTGCAGCCGTTGCGGGTTGCAGGTTGAGATTCGTGGATATCCAGTTCCATCCGGCATTAAGGGTGATGTTTTGCGTCTCTGACCCCGATGAGGTAAAGACTACAGGTTGTTCTTCACCGCATCCATAGACATATCCGTGTGCAAAGAGTATCTGACGGTTCGGCGCAAGCATCAGCACCTTGCCGGTAGAAGCCTGCCATAGTTGGAAGGTAATTGCCTTGTTGTTCATAGCTTCGTTACCATAGACAGTCATATAAACCTCCGACTTGTTGGTTAGATTGCTAAATGCCACATTCGCCATACCGACGCACTCGTTGCGGTAGAGGGCAATAACTTTGTCATCGCTGTCTGTGTCGTAAAAGCCGTCAATGATAACTTGTCCGCAAATGGACATGTTGAGCGGATACTTGGATTTCTCGGGTTCTTCATACGGACAATGTGCTTCCACGTACATGATGACTTTCAGCGGTTCGGAAAGACCGTTCTCGTCAGTTACATAGACTAAATCGGTGTATGTGCCGACAGGCAGCGTAGTATCATAGGTAAATCGGACGGTATAGTCGTCAATCGGTTGGATTGTTCCATAAGACTGATTGACGGTCATCCATTCGGGCAAGGACTCGATGGTGAACTGGTGGCGTTTGCCGCTGTTGTTGACGATGCGCATATCGCGATAGTTGTAGTTGTCAAACTCCGAACCATAGGTTTGCCATAATTCCATTGTCCGGCTATCCC